>Ga0209810_1000287_pt1 | contig 130422 bp, 110 predicted proteins | sample Coa_R1_7_FD_187159 | JGI IMG/M metagenome (GOLD analysis project Ga0209810, IMG submission 187159) | Surface soil microbial communities from Centralia Pennsylvania, which are recovering from an underground coalmine fire - Coalmine... | ecosystem: Environmental > Terrestrial > Soil >...
CGGGCGTCACCGTGAACACGAGCACGTCGCCCACCATGACCGTCGCGGCCTGGCCGGCCTGCCGGACCGCGACGACGGCGCCGCGGCGGAACCGGGGCGTGCTGAGGACCTCCGTGATCCGTTGGTTCACCTGCGCGGCCCGGTCGTAGGACGTGTAGCCCGCCGAGTCGTGCGTGATGCTGCAGATATAGATGCCGCCGACGGAGATGTCGCGCGCGTCGGCGAGCGCGGGCCCCGCGAGGCCCAACGCCAGGACGCCCACGAGCAGAGCGATCGGCACAACCGCGTGTCCACGGCAGGCCGGCATAGGCACCTCCCCCTCATCGCGACATGCGTGCCCGTGCGTCTCGACCGACGGCTCACGAGACCGGCGCGCCGCTCGGCACATCCCCATCCACGCCGAGGAGCGCGATCCGGTCGTCGTGGCTCGCAGCCAGGAGCATGCCCTGCGACTCCACGCCGCGCACCCGCCGCGGCTGCAGGTTCGCGACCACGATGATCTTCCGGCCGACGAGCTGCGCCGGGGCATACTGCTGGGCGATGCCCGCAACGAGCGTCCGCGTCTCGCCGCCGATCCGGACCCGCAGCTCGAGGAGCTTGTCCGCCCCGGCGACCGGCTTGGCTTCCAGCACCTCGGCGACGCGGAGGTCGATCTTCTTGAATTCGTCGATGGTGATCTGATTCATTCCCGGCCCTCCTGCCTCAGAGACTCCGGCATCGCTCGTCCGCGTCGCGGCACCGCCCGCGGCGGGCCGGCGCGCCTCGATCCGCGGGAAGATCGGGCGGCCGGGCCGGACGCGCGTGCCCGCGGCGAGCCCTCCCCACCGCGCGTCGGCGAGCCGCTGCGATCCGAGCGGCGCCGCGATCCCGAGTTGCTCCCACGCGCGCGCGGTTGCCGTCGGCAGCCAGGGCGAGAGCAGGATCGTCGCGATGCGGGCGGCCTCCAGCGTATTGTAGAGGACCGTGCCGGCGCGGTCCATCCGGCCGGCCTGCGCCGCGCGCCAGGGCGCCTCGGCATCGAAGTACTTGTTCCCCGCGTTGAGGATCCGCCAGACCTCCTCGAGCGCGCCGCGGAAGTCGAGGCGGTCGATGAGCGGCGCGACCCCCTCGGCCGCGGACGCCGCGGTCTCCCGCAGCGCCGCGTCCCCGCCTTCCTCCGGGCCGGGCGCCGGGATCCGCCCCTGGAAGTGGCGCTCCACGAGGGGGAGGGACCGGTTCAGGAGGTTGCCGTAGTCGTTGGCGAGGTCCGCGTTGAACCGCTGGATCAGCGCCGGCTTGCTGAAGTCGCCGTCGGACCCGAAGGGGATCTCGCGCAGCAGGAAGTAGCGCAGCGCGTCGACGGCGACCGCCACCTCCGCGCCTGACTCCGCGGCGATCTCCCGGCTCAGGCCTGCGGGGTCGATGACGATGCCGAGCGACTTGCTGAAACGCTGCCCGCCGAACGTCAGCCAGCCGTGGGCGAAGGTCTGCCTGGGGACCGCGATCCCGGCGGCGTGGAGGATGGCCGGCCAGATGACGGCGTGGAACCGCACGATCTCCTTCCCCATGAGGTGGACGTCGGCCGGCCAGTACCGGGCGAACTTCTCCGGGTCGTCCAGATACCCGGCCGCGGTGATGTAGTTGGTCAGCGCGTCGATCCAGACGTAGATGACGTGGCGGCGGTCGAACGGCACCGGCACGCCCCAGGAGAACGTGGTGCGGCTCACGGCGATGTCGCGGAGCCCGGAGCGCACGAGCGCCAGCACCTCGTTGCGGGGCCCCTCGGGTGCGACGGAGGAGGGGTGAGTCTCGATGTGGTCGAGCAGCCATCGCTGGTACTTGGAGAGCCGGAACAGATAGGACTCCTCCGCGGTCCACTCGACCGTCCGCCCGGTGTGCACTGGACAGGTGCGGCCGGGCCCGAGCTCGCTGTCCGGATAGAAGCTCTCGCACGAGGGACAGTACCACCCCTCGTAGCTGCCGAGGTAGACGTCCCCCTGCTCGTAGAGGCGCTGGAAGACCGCCTGGGCGACCCGCTGATGCCGCCCCTCCGTCGTGCGGATGAAGTCGTCGTTCGAAATGTTCAGGAACTTCCACAGGCGCTGGAACTCGGCGGCGATCCGGTCCGTCCAGGCCTGCGGGGAGACGCCGTGGCGCTCGGCGACGCGCGCGATGTTGATCCCGTGCTCGTCGGTACCGGTAAGAAAAAGCACGTCGTCGCCCGCCAGCCGCTTGAACCGGGCCGCGACGTCGGCCGCGATCGTCGTGTACGCGTGCCCGATGTGCGGCACGTCGTTGACGTAGTAGATCGGGGTGGTGATGTAGTACTTCGCCATGGCTCCCTCCAGGGGCTCCCGCATGGCGGCGTCCCCGGGGCCCGGTCCCGGGCCCGGGGCCGGAGGCCCGAGCCGCCGCCCCCCAAGAAACGAACGGCCTCTCGTCCAGGGGACGAGAGGCATGCGCCTTCGTGGTACCACCCGCTTTCGCCCGCGCCACGCGGGCCTCGCCGTTCCGGCCGGCGCGCCGCACGATCGCCCGGGCAGCGGCGTCGTCGCGTCCGAAACGTCCGCCGTCTCACGCCGGCGCCGCGGCGTCGCCTACTGCTCCCGGCCGCACGATCCGGCCGGCCGTTCAGCGAGCAGCTCCGGAGACATGTTCGGCCCGCCGCCCCCGCCGGCTCGCACCTCCCCCGGCTCTCTCAGCCCGTCGCTGCGGGTTCAGGTCGACGGTCGGGCGTACTCCCTCTCCGTCATCGCTTTGGCTCCATGCTACGGAGCGCCGGATGGGTTGTCAAGGCGCGATGCGCGGAGCGCCCGAAGCCACGTCCGGCGTGTCCAGCGACGGCATCCGGTTGCCGCATCGAAGGCCCGGAATCCGGGAGAGACGCCTCGCTCGCGGCGGGCGTCCTGCCCGGCGGGGCGCTGCCCCGTCGAGCCCACGGGCTATGCCTTGTCGAGCTCGAACTCCCGGTGCAGCGCCCGCACGGCCCGCTCGACCTCGCCGGCGCGGATGACGCAGGACACCTTGATCTCCGAGGTGGCGATCAGCTCGATGTTGATCCCCTCGCGGGCCAGCGCGCCGAACATCCGGGCGGCGACGCCGGGATTGCTGATCATCCCGGCACCGACGATGCTGACCATCGCGACCTGGTCGTCCGCGAGGATCTCCTCCGCCCCGATCTCGCGCGCGACGCCCCGGGCGGCGTCTGCGGCCGCGGCCATGTCGGACCGCGCGACCGTGAAGGAGATGTCGGCGCCCTGCGGCCTCGGCACGCTCTGGATGATCATGTTGACGTTCACGTGGCGGTCGGCGATCGCGCGGAACAGCGTGTGGGCGATGCCCGGGCGGTCCACGAGCCCGGTCGCCGTGATCTTGGCCACGTTGCGATCGTGCGTGACGCCGGTGACCACGCGCCGCCGTTCCATCGTGCCCTCGGCCACGATCGTTCCCTCCCGATCCACGAAGCTGCTGCGCACCTCCAGGGGCACGCGGTACTGCTTGGCGAGCTCGGCCGCCCGCGTCTGGACGACCAGCGCGCCCGAGCTGGCCATCTCCAGCATCTCGTCGTACGAGATCTCCCGCAGCTTCCGCGCCTCGGGCACGAGCCGCGGGTCCGCCGTGAACACGCCCTCGACGTCCGTGTAGATCTGGCAGAGGTCGGCGCCGAGCGCCGAGGCGAGCGCCACCGCGGTCGTGTCCGATCCCCCGCGGCCCAGCGTCGTGATCTCTTCGTCGTCGGTGATCCCCTGGAACCCCGCCACGATCACGATCCGGCCGGCGGCGAGCTCGCGGTCGATTCGCCGGCGATCGACGCCGAGGATGCGGGCGCGGGTGTGGACCCGCTCGGTCCGGATGCGCGCCTGCCCGCCGGTCAGCGAGATCGCCTCGTGTCCTTCGGCATGGATCGCCATCGCGAGCAGCGCGATCGAGACCTGCTCGCCCGTGGCGAGCAGCATGTCGAGCTCCCGGGCCGGCGGGTGGCCCGTGATCTGGCGCGCCATCGCGATCAGATCGTCCGTCATATCCCCCGGTGCCGACACAACCGCGACGACGTGATGGCCGGCCCCTCGCGTCGCGACGACCCGCCGGGCGACGTGCTTGATCCGCTCCGGCGTGGCCACCGATGTCCCCCCGAACTTCTGCACGATCAGGCTCACGTCGCGCTCTCGACCACGGCGCCGTCGGTATCGATCTGGACCGCGAGCGTCCGGCACCCGTATCCGGCCGCGCGGAACGCCGCGGCCATCGCATCCCCGATGCCGGGGGCGTCGCCGAACGCGAGCACCGACGGCCCGGACCCGCTGAGCGCCACGCCGTGCGCGCCCGCGCGCCGCGCCGCGTCGAAGACCTGCTCCAGGCCGGGGATCAGCCGCGCCCGGTACGGCTGGTGCAGTCGATCCCGCGTCGCCTCGTCCAGCACGTCGGTGCGGCCGGCGGCCAGCGCCGCCACGAGGAGCGCGGTCCGGGTCACGTTGAACACCGCGTCCGCGAACGGGACCTGGGACGGCAGGAGGCGCCTCGCCTCCTCGGTCGAGACGGCGAGGTCCGGCACCGCGAGCACCACGGCGAGCGGCGGCGCCGCGATCCGCGTCCACCGCACGCCGTCGGGCGTCCGAGCGCAGGCGACGAGGCCGCCCAGGAGCGCCGGGGCGGCGTTGTCCGGGTGTCCCTCGATCTCGGACGCCAGGTCGAGCAGCGCCTGGGCATCGAGCGGCCGGCCGAGCAGCGCGTTGGCGGCGACCGCGCCGCCGAGGATCGCCGCGGCGCTGCTCCCGAGCCCGCGGGCGAGCGGGATGCGGTTGTGCTGCACGAGACGGAACGCCCGCGGCCGCCTGGCCCGCCGGCCCGCCCGCTCGACCACCGCGAGCGCCGCGCGGTAGGCGAGGTGAGAGGGGGCCCGCGGCAGCGTGCCCTCGCCCTCCCCCCGCACCTCGATCGCCGGGGCCTCCGCCTCCTCCAGCTCGAGCGTGTTGTAGAGGCGCAGGGCTACGCCCACCGCGTCGAACCCCGGCCCCAGGTTCGCCGAGCTCGCCGGCACGCGGACCCGGATCATCGCGCCGCGAGCGGCTCGGCCACCAGCCGCTCGAGCGCCTCGAGCGTCGCCGGCACCGCGTCCGGCCGCCTCTCCGTCCGCAGCACGGCCTCCGGGTCCTTGAGGCCGTGGCCCGTGAGCACGCACGCCACGACCGCGCCCGCCGGGAGTCGCCCCTCGCGCGCGCGCTTGAGGAGGCCGGCGACGGGCGCCGCGGACGAGGGCTCGACGAACACGCCTTCCTCGCGCGCGAGCAGCGCGCGCGCCGCGAGCAGCTCCTCGTCCGTCACCGCCTCGAACGCGCCGCCGGACTCCCGCACCGCCGCCCACGCGGCGTCCCACGAGGCCGGCCGGCCGATGCGGATCGCGGACGCCACCGTCTCGGGGCGCGCGACCGGATGGCCGACGACGAACGGGGCGGCGCCCGCGGCCTGGAACCCCCACATCCGCGGCCGCGCCCCGACGCGGCCCGCCCGGTGGTACTCGACGAAGCCGCGCCAGTACGCCGTGATGTTGCCCGCGTTGCCGACCGGGATCGCGAGCACGTCGGGCGCGCGCCCGAGCACGTCGCAGATCTCGAAGGCACCGGTCTTCTGGCCGTCGATCCGGTACGGGTTGACGGAGTTCACCAGGGTGAGGCGCAGGCGCGGCGCGCCCTCCCGCACGATCCGCAGCGCGTCGTCGAACGACCCCTCGATGGGGATGACGCGCGCGCCGTGGGCGAGGGCCTGCACGAGCTTCCCGAGCGCCACGCCGCCCGCCGGCACGACGACGAAGCACGGGAGGCCGGCCCGCGCGGCGTACGCGGCCGCCGACGCCGACGTGTTCCCGGTGCTGGCGCACACGACCGCCCGGCTGCCCTCCTCCAGCGCCTTCGTGATCGCGAGCGTCATGCCGCGGTCCTTGAACGAGCCCGTGGGGTTGGCGCCCTCGCACTTGAGGAAGACCTCGACGCCCGGGGTGTGACGCATCAGGCGCTCGGCGCGGACGAGCGGCGTGTTCCCTTCGCGCAGCGTGACGACCGGCGTCCGGTCGGTGACAGGGAGGTAGCGGCGGTAGTGCTCGATCACGCCGCGCCACGCAGGCCGGCCGAGCGTCCCGGCCACGCCGTCGCCCACGGCGCCTAGACCTCGCCGGCCACGCGGATCGCGTTGCGCACCGTGTGGAGGACGTCCAGCCCCTCGAGGCGCGCGAGGACCCGCCGCATCTGCGACTCGAGCGCGGTGTGCGTGACGATCACGATGTCCGCGGTCTGGCCCCGGCTCTTCTGCACGATGGAGGCGATGCTCACGCCCTCCTCGCCGAAGATCGCCGCGATCCGCGCGAACACGCCCGGGCGGTCCGTCACCTGCATCAGCAGGTAGACGGGCGAGGCGGTGTCCTCGATCGGGCGCAGCGGGCGCGGCTCGCTCGCCTCCCAGCCGACGCGCCCGTGGGCGCCGGCACGGTGGTTACGCGCGACGTCGATCAGATCGGCCACGACCGCGCTGGCCGTCGGCTCGCCGCCCGCGCCGCGGCCGACGGTCATGACCTCGCCGGCGAAGTCGCCCCGCACGAACACCGCGTTCAGCTCGTTGCGGATCGATGCCAGCGGATGGTCGAGCGGCAGGAGCGCGGGGTGGACGCGCGCCTCGATGCGGCCCTGCTGCTCGCGCGCAAGCGCGAGCAGCTTGACGGCGAAGCCGAGCTCCCGCGCAAACGCGATGTCCTGCGCCGAGACGCGGCGGATCCCTTCCCGGTACACGTCGTCGGCGTGGACCGGCGTGTGGAAGGCGATCGTCGCCAGGATCGCGAGCTTGGCCGCGGCATCGTGCCCGTCGACGTCGTCGGTGGGGTCGGCCTCCGCGAACCCCCGTCGCTGGGCGTCCTGGAGGGCCTCCTCGAACTCCCACCCCTCGTCGGCCATCTTGGTGAGGATGTAGTTGGTCGTCCCGTTGAGGATGCCGGCGACCTCGAGGACGCGGTTGGCGGCGAGGGACTCCTTCAGCGGCTGGATCACCGGGAGGCCGCCGCCCACGCTCGCCTCCAGCCGCAGGTCCACGCCGGCCCGCGCGGCCGCGCCGAAGAGCTCCACGCCGTGGCGGGCGATGAGCTGCTTGTTCGCGGTGACGACGCTCTTGCCTCGCTCGATCGCGTCGAGCAGCAGCCGGCGCGCCGGCTCGACGCCGCCCATCACCTCCGCGATGACGTCCACCTGGGGATCGCCGACGACCTCGGCGGCGTCCCCCGTCAGCACGCCGGGGTCGAAGACCAGGCCGCGGGACTTCTCGGGGTGGGCGACCGCGACGCGGGCGAGGTGCAGCCCGACCCCGGTCCGGCGCCGGATCTCCGCGCCGTTGGTCCGCAGCAGGCGCACCACCGCGCCGCCGACGGTTCCGCAGCCCAGCAGGCCGATGCGGAGCTCCCCCTGCCCCCGCCTCACCGCAGCACCCCGAGCGCCTCGAGCCCGTGCCGCAGGTCCCGCCGCTCGTCCTCGGTGAGCGGCAGCGCCGGCGGCCGGGTCGTCGCGTGCGGGATCAGGCCGGCCATCACCATGGCTTCCTTGATGACCACGAACGCCGGCGCGTCCGCGCGGAAGAGCTGCGGAAGCGACGCGAGCGCTCTCGCCTGCTCCGCCGCCTCGTCCGTCCGCCCGCCGGTGGCGGCCGCGTAGATGCGGACGAGCGGGTCGGGGAGGAAGTTGGCCGTGCCCGGCACGCCCCCGTCGCCGCCCAGGAGCAGCGTGTTGAGGAGGTGGTAATCCATGCCGCAGAGCACCGTGAAGTCCGGGCGGACCGCGCGCACGCAGGCCAGGGTCTCCTGGATGTGCGCGATGCTGTCCACGGTGTCCTTGAGCCCCGCGATCGTCGCGTGGTCGGCGGCGAGGCGGGCGACGAGCGCGGGCGGGATGCTCCGTCCGGTGAGCGCCGGGAAGTTGTAGATGTACACCGGGAGCCGCGTGCTCACCGCGAGGAGCCGGAAGTGCTCGTAGACCGACCGGTCGGGAGGGATCCAGTAGTAGGGGAGGACGGCGAGGACGCCCGCCGCGCCGATCGCCTCGGCGTGCTCGGCGTAGCCCACCGCCTCGTCCGTCCACGGGCTGCTGCACCCGATCAGCACCGGGACGCGGCCTCGGACCGTGCGGACCACGAGCTCCGCGAACGTCCGGCGCTCCTCCCGCGACAGCGAGGTGAACTCCCCCGTCGTCCCGAGCGCCACGAGGCCGTGGACGCCGTGCGCCAGCAGCCACTCGATGTGCCGGACGTTGGCCGCCTCGTCCAGGCGACCCTGCTCGTCGAACAGCGTCACGATCGGCACGACGATACCGGCGAGGCGGCCCGGCGGCTCGCGCCGCCCCGCGCGCGCGGAGGACAGGTATTCCGCCACGATGGCGCGGGCCTCCGCCGCGCGATCGTCGGGCACGAGCAGGTCGCCCCAGACGCCGGTGGCGCGCTCGAGCACTTCCCCGTAGCCGGGGATCTGCCGCGAGCGCAGGAGAACCGGGATCCCGGCCTCTTCGAGGACGCCCTGCAACATGACGGCCTCGACCTCGTCGCCCGCGGTGTGAACGGCCTTCATCGCGCCGCCTCCTGCTTGAGCGCCAGCCAGAGCCGGTACACCTCGTTGCGCCGCAGCCCGCTGGCCTGCGCCGCCCGGCGCACCGCCTCGAACGGCGCCGCCTGCTCCGCGAGCGCTGCGCGTAGGACCGCGCGGGCATGCGCCCGGCGCGCCTGCGCCTCGTCGTCCGGCACGGAGGCCCCTCGTGGGGCCGCGGCGTGCTCGGGCGCGCCCTCGATGACGAGCGTGAACTCTCCGCGGGGCGGGCGGGCGGAAAAGCGCTGGAGAGCTTCGCGAAGGCGTCCGCGGAACACCTCCTCGTGGACCTTCGTCACCTCGCGGGCCACGGCGACGCGGCGGTCTCCGAGCGCCTGGAGCATGTCGCGGAGCGCGGCCACGATCCGGTGGGGCGCCTCGTAGAGCACCAACGTGTGCGGGAGCGCTCGGACCGCCTCGAGCGCCCGGAGGCGCTCCCCGCGCCGCGCGGGCAGGAAACCGAGGAACGTGACCGGCGCGGTCGGCAGGCCCGAGGCGACGAGCGCGGCGACGAACGCGCTGGGGCCCGGCACGGGCACGACCGGGATCCCGGCGTCCACGGCCGCGCGCACCAGCCTCTCCCCCGGATCGCTGAGGGCCGGCGTGCCGGCGTCCGACACGAGCGCGATCGTCTGTCCCGCCTGCAGGCGGGCCACGAGCTCCGGGGCGCGCGCCTGCTCGTTGTGCTCGTGGAGGCTTGTCAGCTGAGCCGGGATGCCGTGGTGCGCGAGCAGCTTCCGGGTGTGCCGCGTGTCCTCGGCCGCGATGATCGTCACCTCGCGCAGGACGCGCAGCGCGCGCAGCGAGATGTCATCGAGGTTGCCGATCGGGGTGGCGACGAGGTAGAGCGTGCCCGGCCGGGTGGATTCCACGCCCCAACTATATCAGAGCCCCGCGCCGGCCGGGAACCCCCGCGGGAGCGTCAGACGAGGCCGCGGCGCGCGCGGCCCGCGGCCGCCCCCGTCGGCGCCTTGGCCCGGTGCCGCTCGTAGTATCGCCGCGCCTTCGCGCGGTTGCCGCATCCTTTCATGTCGCACCACCGGCGGCTGCGGTTGCGGCTCATGTCCATGAACAGCCAGTCGCAGTCGGCCCCCGCACACTGCCGGACGCGCTTCAGATCGGGCGAGACGAGCAGGTCCGCCGCCGAGCGCGCGACCGGCCACAGCACCCGCTCGAGCGCCTCCCCGTCCTCGATCCATCCCCACACGAAGCCGCCGGCCCGCCGTTCGATGCGCTGGCGGGCCAGCGCCCTGCCGAGCATCGCGTTCAGCGCGGCCATGTCGCCCTGATCCGGAGCGCGCAGGCTCGCCACCGCCGCGAAGAGCCTGAACAGCGCCTCGCGGAACCGCACCGCCTCCGCGAGGGTCCGGGCCGCCTCCTCCGGACGGCGCTGCGCCGCCTGCGCGAGCTGCTGGGCCTCCCGGTCGCCGAGCGCTCCCGCCTGCCGGCCCCACGAGACGAGGTCCCGGTAGCTGTTGAGGCGCTCGGTCGGGTGGGCGCGCGATCCGCTGAGGGTGTTGACGTAGTCGAGGCACAATCGTCCGCCCGATAGCTCGAACACGTACTCGGTGCCGTCGCCCGATGCCATGCTGCCCTCGCGTATGGGTGGCACTACCGCGCCCGCGGCGCGTCGTGGCCGGGGCCTGCGCGCTTACACTAACCTCCAAAATTGACTTGACAAGTTACACCATCCGTGCTACCGTGTGACCATCAAAAACATTATAGCAGGTTAACCGAACGCGCGCAACGGCGCCCGGCGGCGCTCCGCGGCCGACCGACGGTGCGGTCGTCGCCGCGAGCTGGGAGGCCCCGCGATCTGGGCCGGGCTCCGGCGCTCCGCACACCGAGTTTGGACGTGCAAACCGGATAGACGCCGGTCACCGATTGCGCTATCGTCTGCACGCCGGACGGACGGGGTCGCACCCGCAGGCCGTCCCGCACGGAGAGGGGGAATTGCGTATGAGCGTTGACCCGAGCCCGTCCTGCGTCCGCGCCTGGATGAGCGCGCCGCTCCCGGCGATCACCCCGCGGACCACGGTCGCGACCGCCCTGCGCCTGCTGCGCGAGCACCAGGCGCCCGCCCTACCGGTGTGCGACCAGGACCGGTTCCTGGGGCTTGTCGACGAGAAGGCGCTCCTGCGGCTGACGCCGTCCGAGGTGACGACCCTCGACGTCTACGAGCTGCGCGACGTGCTGGAGCGGCTCACCGTCGCGCGCGCGGTCGCGCCGGCGCCGGTCGCGGTGACGCCCGAGACGCCGCTCGCCGACGCAGCCGGCGCCATGTCCCGGGCAGCCGCCGCCGTGGTCCCCGTGCTCGACGGCGGGCGCCTCGTCGGCCTCTTGCACTGGACCGCCGTGCTGGCGGCGACGGCGGGAGGCGGCCGGCCGGTGGCCTCGCGCTAGAATGCGCGGGGCCCGGGCCCCCCTCCGGAGGGTTTCCGGGACATGCTCCGAGGGCGGGCGCCATCGTACCCGGCGCGATTCGAGACCGCGGAGGAGAAGGGAGGGAAACCTTGGCAACTGCCTCGGCTGTCCTCTCGTAAGCCGAGTCAGCATGCGAGGGGTCCGATGAACTGGAGCCTGGAGGTGTACCGGCTGCTGGCCGAGGAGCACATGCGGGAGGCGCGCCGCGCGGCCGCGCGCGATCGGCTGGTCCGACAGGCGGCCGCCCGCCGGGATGCCGGCGCGGCGCCGCCGCAGCGGTCCGCGGGCAGGGTGCTGCGGGTCGCGCTGCCGGGGCGCGTGCTGGTGCTCGCTGTATCCCTCGAGCGTCGCTGAGGGCGATCCCGGGGCCCCGGGATCGCCCCGCCCACCGGCACGCCCCCGCCCCGCGCGGCGGTCGGGTACAATAGGAGACAAATGGCCAAGCGCGTGCACGTGATCCTGGCCTTTCATGCCCACGAGCCGCTGTGGGACCTGCCCGCGCACCTTCAGACCGGTGTGCCCGATATGCGCGTCGTCCAGGCGGTCCCGCCGGAGAACTACCTGCGGCGGCGGACCAAGGAAGGCCGCAACATCTATCGCGACCTACTGGTGTTCGCGCGGGCGATGGGCATCCGCGTCACCGTGGACATCTCCAACGACCTGTTGCACCAGATCAAGACGATCCTGCCGCGCACGTACGAGGAGTTGCAGCGCGCGTACCGCGCGGGCACGATCTACCCGCTCTACACCACGGCGCACCATACGCACGCCGCGCTGCTCGAGCCGGCCGAGCTCGCCGAGGAGCTGCGCCTGAACGAGGAGGCGCTCCACGATCTCGTGGGCGCGCCCCGGCCGCGGCACCGGGTGTTCTTCTTCACGGAGTGCTCGGCGCACCCGCGGTTCTTCCCGGTGCTCGAGGACGCGGGCATCGAGGCGATCGTCCACACGCACATCAACGACCGGAACGGGGTGGTCACGCTCTCGGATCCGTCCTTCGACTACGTCCACCGCCCGTTCCTGATGGGGCGTCGGCTCGTCGCCCTCCCGCGCCACTTCCGCGTCTCGCAGGAGATCTGGCGCCCGATCACGCGGATGTATCCCCAGGAGGTCAAGTCCCAGGGGTACCTCATGGGCGCGTACTACGTCTTCGACACGGAGTACCGGGAGAAGCGGCTCTTGGAGTTTCCGATCGACCGCGCGCAGGGCGTCGACGAGTACGCCGGGATCCTCGAGGACGCGCTCGATGCGGCCCCGGACGATGGGCTGGTACTGTACATCCAGGACCTCGAGCTGATGGACTTCGGCGACGTGGCTCTCGACGTGCTGCGCGCCGCCTGGACGCGGGTGCGCGAGTCGTCGCGCGTCGAGATCCGCTTCGAGACCCCGGACGAGTACCTCGACGGCCTGCCGGGGCCGCCGCCCGCGCGGGTGGAGCACCAGGGGATGGGGTGGGCGCCCGAGACGCGGGTCCTCCTGCGCAGCGACGGCCACTACCCGCCGCTTTACGCGGGCGAGTACGGCGGGCGGGACGTCGTCCCGCAGATCTTCCGCGCGCACCCGTTCATCTATTGGGAGCCGGGTAAGTACCTCGTGGGGCTGTTCGCGTGGCTGCTGCGGATGTTTGGCTATGGACCGATGATCGGCGTCCACGCCGGGGTCCTCTTGGATGAGGGGTACCAGCTCAACCGCTTCCCGCTCGAGAAGCGCCTCGCCGTCGGGTTGCGGTTGCTCAAGCAGGCCGACGACTGGGGCTGGCAGCCCAGCGAGGCGCTGAACAAGCGGCCCTACCTGTACGGGCTGATGATCGCCGATGCGCTCATGGTGATGCTGCAGTTCTACCCGGACCGGTTCCCGATGGCCGAGGACCGCCTCGACCCCCGGCTGCTCGTGGGGCTCGGGCGGCTGCCCGAGGGGCTGCTCGATACCCGCATCGCGTACCTCCGGTTCGGGCTCGAGCGGCTGCGCGAGGAGCGGCCCGACTACGACCCGGGCGAAGCGCTGCGGCAGCTCGACTACGCGATCGACTTTCGCGACAAGGCCGGGCGCGGCGTCGAGCACCTCATCGAGGCCTACCGCGCGCTCACCGGGGACTTCCGCCACCCGGGGCTCTGGCACCGGGTCCTGCTCGAGGTGCGGGAGCACTGCCGGAACGTCTTCCTCTGCCTGGACCACCTGCAGCGCACGTGGATCGCCGCGGGCGAGGCGGACTTCCTGCTGGAGGCGATGTACCGGTACCTGTACGACCTGTACCCGCCTCGCTTTCCGGAGATCCTCGACGAGGTGGACCGCGGGACGCCGGCGGAGCGCGTGTACCTCGGCATCCGTCTGCTGCACGTGGCGATCCCGCAGGACTCGCCCGTCGTCGGGCGCTCGATCAACACGCTCGTGGTCGCGCCCGACACGCTCATCATCGCGCTGCGCCGGGGGCCGCGGATGCTCGTGCCTCGGGGCGATACGATCCTGCAGGCCGGCGACCGGATCACGATCGCGACGACGCGAGGCGGCGAGGTGCGCTTCGAGGACATCGTGGCAGCGCGCTGACCCGAGGGATCCTCCGGCAGGCGTCGCATGGAACACCGCACACGCGACACAGGCTCCCGCGTCGTCATCGAGGGGGTAACCCCGGAGGTCGACGGCGGCCGCTTTCCGATCAAGCGGGCGGTCGGGGAGGCGGTCATCGTCGAGGCGGACATCTTCGCAGACGGGCACGACGAGCTGGCGGCCGTCCTGCTCTACCGCCGCGAGGGGACCGCGCGGTGGACGGAGGTGCCGCTCACCCCGCTCGGGGGCGACCGCTGGCGGGGCGAGTTCACGGTCACGGAGCTGGGATGCTACCGGTACACCCTCCTGGGCTGGGTCGACCGGTTCGCGACGTGGCGCCGCGACCTCGTCCGCCGCCTCGAGGCGGGGCAGGACGTCGCGGTGCACCTGGCGATCGGGGCGGCCCTGGTGCGCGCGGCGCTCCGGCGCGCGGTGGGCGCCGATGCCGCCCGCCTGGCGGATGCCGCGGACGCGCTCGCGGCGGGCGGGGAGGCCGGCCGGCGGACCGCGCTCTCCCCGGAGCTGCGGGACGCGATGGCCCGGCATCCGGATCGAGCGGGCGCCGCGATGTACGAGAAGGAGCTTGCGGTGATCGTCGACCGGGAGCGCGCGCGCCGGAGCGCCTGGTACGAGATGTTCCCGCGGTCCTGCGCGCGCGAGCCCGGGCGGCACGGGACGTTCGCGGACTGCGAGGCGCGGCTCCCGTACGTCGCCTCGATGGGGTTCGACGTGCTCTACCTGCCGCCGATCCATCCGATCGGCCGGACGCACCGGAAGGGACGCAACAACGCCGAGGTCGCCGGCCCCGACGACCCCGGCAGCCCGTGGGCGATCGGGGGGCCGGAGGGGGGGCACACCGCCGTGCACCCCCAGCTCGGCACGCTCGCGGACTTCCGGCGGCTGCTCGCGGCCGCCCGGCGCTACGGGCTGGAGGTCGCCCTCGACCTCGCGTTCCAGTGCTCGCCCGACCACCCGTACGTCACGGAGCATCCCGAGTGGTTCCGCTGGCGGCCCGACGGCACGATCCAGTACGCCGAGAACCCGCCGAAGAAGTACCAGGACATCTACCCGCTCGACTTCGAGACGCCGGCCTGGCGCGAGCTGTGGGACGAGGCGCTCGGCGTCGTGCGCTTCTGGATCGACGAGGGCGTGCGCATCTTCCGCGTGGACAACCCGCACACGAAGCCGTTCCGGTTCTGGGAGTGGCTGATCGGGCGGGTCCGGGAGGAGCACCCGGACGTGCTGTTCCTCGCCGAGGCCTTCACCCGTCCCAAGGTCATGTACCGGCTGGCGAAGCTGGGCTTCAACCAGTCCTACACATACTTCGCGTGGCGCAATACGAAACAGGAGCTCACCGAGTACTTCACGGAGCTCGCGCACTCGCCCGTGCGCGAGTTCTTCCGCCCGCACCTCTGGCCCAATACGCCCGATATCCTGACGGCGTACCTTCAGGATGGCGGCCGGGCCGCGTTCGCGGTGCGGCTCGTGCTCGCCGCCACCCTCGGCGCCGGGTACGGCATCTACGGCCCGGCGTTCGAGCTCTGCGAGCACCGCTCCGCCGCCCCGGGAAGCCCGCCGCCCGCCAGCGAGGAATATTTGAACTCCGAGAAGTACGAGATCAAGCACTGGGATCTCGACCGGCCGGACAGCCTGCGCGGGCTCATCGCGCAGGTGAACGGCATCCGGCGGGAGAACCCCGCGCTGTGGCACGACTGGGGCCTGCGGTTCCACGGGATCGACAACGAGCAGCTCCTCTGCTACAGCAAGCACACGCCGGACCGGAGCAACGTCATCCTCGTGGTGGTCAACCTGGACCCGCATCATCCTCAGTCCGGCTGGACCGCCCTCTCCGTGGACGAGCTGGGCATCGCGCCCGAGGGGTCCTACGTGGCGCACGATCTGTTGAGCGGCGCCCGCTACGCCTGGACGGGCGCGCGGAACTACGTGCACCTCGACCCCCGCAGCGCGCCCGCGCACATCCTGCGCGTGGAGCGCGCCCCGGCGCGGCCCGGGGGCGCCTCCCCGCAGGGGTAGCATGGTCAAGGCGATGCGCCGCGCCGCCGCCCCCACGATCCCCGACGAGCACCCGCTGTGGTACAAGGACGCGATCGTCTACGAGCTGCACGTCCGGGCCTTCTCCGACAGCGACGCAGACGGGATCGGCGACTTTCGCGGGCTGACGGACAAGCTCGACTACCTCCGGGACCTCGGCGTCACGGCGCTGTGGCTGCTGCCGTTCTATCCTTCCCCGCTGAGGGACGACGGCTACGACATCGCGGACAACACCGGCATCCACCCGTCCTACGGCACGATGCGGTCGTTCCAGACGTTCCTGCGGGAGGCGCACCGGCGCGGGCTGCGGGTGATCACCGAGCTCGTGCTCAACCACACGTCCGACCAGCACCCGTGGTTCCAGCGGGCACGGCGCGCGCCGCCGGGCAGCCGGGCGCGCGACTTCTACGTCTGGAGCGATACCCCCGACCGGTACCGCGACGCGCGCATCATCTTCAAGGACTTCGAGTCCTCGAACTGGGCGTTCGATCCGGTGGCCAAGGCGTACTACTGGCACCGGTTCTACGCGCACCAGCCGGACCTCAACTATGACTCGCCGGACGTGCGGCAGGCGATGCTCGAGGTCGTGGACTTCTGGCTCGAGCAGGGGGTCGACGGCCTGCGGCTGGACGCGGTGCCGTACCTGTACGAGCGGGAGGGCACGACCGGCGAAAACCTCCCGGAGACGCACGCGTTCCTCCGGGAGCTCCGGCGCCACATCGACGCGCGGTTCGCGCACCGCATGCTGCTCGCGGAGGCCAACCAGTGGCCCGAGGACGCGATCGCCTACTTTGGCGACGGCGACGAGTGCCACATGGCGTTTCACTTCCCGCTGATGCCGCGCCTCTTCATGGCGATCTACATGGAGGACCGGTTCCCGATCGTGGAGATCCTCCAGCAGACCCCGCCGATCCCGGACACCTGCCAGTGGGCGCTCTTCCTGCGCAACCACGACGAGCTGACGCTGGAGATGGTCACGGACGAGGACCGGGACTACATGTACCGGGTGTACGCGCGCGACCCGCACGCCCGGGTGAACCTCGGCATCCGCCGGCGGCTCGCCCCGCTGCTGGGGAACAACCGCCGCCGGATCGAGCTGATGAACGGCCTGCTGTTCTCCATCCCCGGGACGCCGATCATCTACTACGGGGACGAGATCGGGATGGGCGACAACATCTACCTCGGCGACCGCAACAGCGTGCGCACGCCGATGCAGTGGAGCGCCGACCGGAACGCCGGGTTCTCCCGCGCCAACCCGCAGCAGCTCTACCTGCCGGTCATCATCGACCCCGAGTACCACTACGAGACGGTCAACGTCGAGGCCCAGCAGAGCAACCCGCACTCGCTCCTGTGGTGGATGAAGCGCCTGGTCGCGCTGCGCCAGCGGTTTCGCGCCTTCGGGCGCGGGACCCTGGAGTTCCTGCAGCCGGAGAACCGGAAGGTGCTGGCGTTCCTCCGCCGGTACGAGGACGAGCTGATCCTCGTGGTGGCCAACCTCTCGCGCTTCGTGCAGTACGTCGAGCTCAACCTCGCGCCGCTCAGGGGGATGGTGCCGGTGGAGCTCTTCGGGCGCACCGAGTTCCCGCCGGTCGGCGACCTGCCGTACTTCATCACGCTGGGGCCGCACGCGTTCTACTGGTTTGCGCTCGAGCCTCCGCGGGTCGCGGAAGTCGCGGTCCCCTCGCGCGAGGCGACCGCGCGCCTGCCCGTCCTGTCGGTGGCGGGCGGCTGGGAGCGCGCGTTCGAGGCCCGCGCCCGGGCCCCGCTCGCGGACGCGCTCGCCACCTACCTGCGGGGCCGCCGCTGGTTCGGCGGGAAGGCGCGGCGGATCCGCGCGGTGCGGATCCTCGAGGCCCTCCGCATGGCCTACGGCGAGTCCGCGGCGTACGTGACGCTCGTCCACGTCGACTACACCGAAGGCGACGCGGAGACGTACGCGCTCCCGCTGGCCTTTGCCGCGGGGCCGCGGGCCATCCAGGTGCAGCAGGAGCTGCCGCAGGTCATCGTGGCGCGCGTGCGCGCCGGCGAGACGGAGGAGGGCCTCCTCTACGACGCCGTCGGCGACCGCGAGTGGTGCAGCGCCCTGCTGGACGCGATCGGCCGCCGGCGGCGGCTGCGGGGCGACGCGGGCGAGGTGGTCGCGCACCCGCTGCCGGAGTTCCGGCGCGCGCTCGCGGACCGTCCCCCCGGCATGGAGCCCTCCGTGCTCAAGGCGGAGCAGAGCAACACGTCGGTGCTCTACGGCGACCGTTTCATCCTCAAGCTCTTCCGGCGCCTCGAACAGGGCGAGAACCCCGAGCTGGAGATCGGGAGGTTCCTCACGGAGCGCGCGGCGTATCCGCACACGCCCGCGGTCGCCGGCACGGTCGAGTACCGGGTGGACCGCGCGGCGCCGATGACCCTCGCCATCCTCGAGACGTTCGTGCCCAACGAGGGAGACGCGTGGCGGTACACGCTCGACACGCTCGGCCACTACTACGACCGCATCGCCGCCTCGCCCGGCCGGCCCGAGCGGGACGGCGCCGCCCTGCTGCCGCCGGAGCCGCTCGTGGACCTGGCCGGCCGCGACGTCCCGGCGGATGCGTACGCGCTCGTCGGCGAGTACCTCCCGGCCGCGCAGTTGCTCGGGCAGCGCACCGCCGAGCTGCACGCGGCGCTCGCGGCCGCCCGCGACGATCCGGCGTTTGCGCCCGAGCCGTTCGGGGCGCTCGACCAGCGGTCGCTGTACCAGTCCGTGCGCGGATTGGCCCGGCAGACCCTGCAGGTGCTCCGTCGAACCGCCCGGGACCTCCCCGAGGACGCGCGGGAGCCGGCGCAGCGGGTCCTCGACAGCGAAGACGAGATCCTGCGCCGCGCCAGGAGCATCCTCGACCGGAAGATCGGCGGGGTCAAGATCCGCTGCCACGGGGATTACCACCTGGGGCAGGTGCTGCACACGGGCAAGGACTTTGTGATCATCGACTTCGAGGGCGAGCCCGCCCGGCCGTTCGGCGAGCGGCGCATCAAGCGACCGCCGCTGCGCGACGCGGCCGGGATGCTGCGCTCGTTCCACTACGCCGCGCACGTTGCGCTGAGCCAGCAGGTCGCGCGCGGAGGCGCGGCGCGCCCCGAGGCGCAGGCCGCGCTCGAGTGGGGCGCGCGCGCGTGGACGCTGTGGGCGTCGGTCGCGTTCATGAAGGGGTACCTCGACGTGGCCGGCCCGGCGGGGATCCTCCCCGGACGCCCGGAGGAGATCCAGGCGCTGTTGGACATCCACGTGCTGGAGAAGGTGATCTACGAGCTCGGCTACGAGCTGGGCAATCGCCCGGAGTGGGCGCGGATCCCGCTGCGCGGGATCCTGCAGCTCATCGGGGCCGAGCCGCCCGCCGGCTGATGTCGGGCGGGCCGGGGCACGCGCCGTCGCTCGGCGCCGTCCCGCTGGGCGACGGGCGGTGCCGCTTCCGGGTCTGGGCGCCCGGGCACGCGGTCGCGGTGCGCCTGCTGTCCGCGCCCGAGCGCCTCGTGCCGCTCGCGCCGCAGGCCGCCGGGTATCACGAGGGCATCGTCCCCGCCGTCGCGCCGGGCGCACTGTACCTGTACCGGCTGGACGGCCGCCTCGAGCGGCCGGACCCCGCCTCGCGCGGCCAGCCTCGCGGCGTGCACGGCCCCTCGGAGGTCCCGCACGGGCCGCAGTTTCCGTGGACCGACGAGGGCTGGCGCGGCCGGCCGCTGTCCGAGTACGTCATCTACGAGCTGCACGTCGGGACGTTCTCGCCCGAGGGCACCTTCGAGGGGGTCGTCCGCCGCCTCGATGACCTCGCGGACCTCGGCATCACCGCGCTGGAGCTGATGCCGGTGGCCCAGTACCCCGGCGACCGCAACTGGGGATACGACGGCGTCTACCTCTTCGCCGTCCACCCCGCGTACGGCGGCCCCCAGGGCTTGCGGCGCCTCGTGGACGCCTGCCACCGGCGCGGCATCGCCGTCGTGCTCGACGTCGTCTACAACCACCTCGGCCCGGAGGGCAACTACCTCGAGGCCTTCGGCCCCTACTTCACCGACCGGTACCGGACGCCGTGGGGGGCCGCCCTCAACTTCGACGGCCCGCACAGCGACGAGGTCCGCCGCTTCTTCATCGAGAACGCGCTGATGTGGATCACGGAGTTCCACATCGATGCGCTCCGGCTCGACGCGGTGCACGCGATCGTGGATCAGTCGGCCCGGCCCTTCCTGCAGGAGCTCGCCGAGGTCGTGCACGCGCACGCCGAGCGGCTGGGCCGGCGGGTGCACGTCATCGCCGAGAGCAACCTGAACGTCCCGCGTCTGCTCCGCCCGCCCGAGCGGGGTGGGTACGGGCTCGACGCGCAGTGGAGCGACGACTTCCACCATGCCCTGCACGTCCTGCTCACCGGCGAGCGGACCGGGTACTACCAGGACTTCGGCCGGCTCCGCGACCTCGAGACGGCGATGCGGGAGGGGTTCGTGCTCGCCGGCGGCTACTCCGCGTTCCGGCAGCGCCGCCACGGCGCCTCCTCGCGCGACGTGCCGGCGGAGCAGCTCATCGTGTGCGCCCAGAACCACGACCAGGTCGGCAACCGCGCGCTCGGCGAGCGCCTGAGCCGGCTCGTCTCGTTCGAGGCGCTCAAGCTGGCGGCCGGGGCCGTGCTGCTCTCCCCGTTCGTCCCGCTGCTCTTCATGGGCGAGGAGTACGGGGAGACCGCGCCGTTTCTCTACTTCACCAGCCACACCGATCCCGGGCTCGCCGAGGCCGTGCGCCGGGGCCGGCGGGAGGAGTTCGCCGCGTTCGCCTGGGGGGAGGAGGTGCCGGATCCACAGGACGCGGAGACGTTTCGGCGGTCGCGGCTCGACCACGCGCTCCGCGGCGCCGGCCGGCACCGCGCCCTGCGGGCGCTGTATGCCGAGCTCCTCCGGCTGCGCAAAGGGATCCCGGCGCTCGCCCGCCTCAGCAAGGAGACGATGGAAGTGAGCGGATCGGAGCCGGAGCGCACGCTCCTCCTCCGCCGGTGGAGTGCCGGCAGCGAGATCCTCGCGGCGTTCAACTTCGGGGCGCACCCGGCGCGGCTCCGGCTCCCGGCCCGCGCGGGGCGCTGGCGCGCGGCGCTCGACTCGGCGGACGCGCGCTGGGCCGGGCCCGGGCGCTCGGCGCCCCCCGAGATCCGCTCGGACGGCGAGGTCGTCCTGACCGTTGCCCCGACCGCCTTCGTGCTCCTCTGCCGCGAGGGGGAGGGGTGAGGGGCCCCCGCGACGCGATCCCCGGCGGGCGGCCCGCGAGCTCCGCCGTGCCGGCCGCCGCGGGATCCTCGGGCGCGAGCCTCGAGGCGGCCGCCGGCGCCGTCCCGCGGCCCGAGCATGGCTGGGTGGTCGTCGCGGCGCTGTGCGTCACGGAGACGATCTCGTGGGGCGTCCTCTACTACAGCTTCCCGGTCTTCCTCGGCGCGATGGAGCGCGACCTCAGGGCCTCGCGGGTGGCCGTCACCGGCGCCTTCTCCGTGGCCCTGGCCGTCGCGGCGCTCGCGGCGGTGCCGGTCGGGCGATGGCTGGACCGCTGCGGACCGCGCCCGTTGATGACGGCCGGTTCCTGCCTCGCCGCAGCGCTCCTGCTGGCGTGGGGGCGCGTGGGGAGCACCGGCGGGCTCTACGCGGTGTGGGGCGCGATGGGCGTCGCGATGTCGGCGACCCTCTACGAGCCCGCGTTCGCCGCGGTGGTCCAGTGGTTCACTCGACACCGCGACCGCGCGCTGCTCGTCGTGACGCTCGCGGCGGGCCTGGCCAGCACGATCTTCATGCCGCTCGCCGCGCGGCTGCTCGAGCGGCTCGGCTGGCGCGGCGCGGTCGAGGTCCTCACGCTGCTGCTGGCGCTGACGACGATCCCGCTCCACGCGCTCCTGCTGCGGCGGCCTCCTCGGGGGCGCCCCGACGGCCCGCACGCCGCTGGGGCGGCGCGCGATGTCCCGCTGCGGGCGGCGCTCGCCGTCCCGGTGTTCTGGGTGCTCGCCGGCGCGTTTGCGATGAGCCAGTTCGTCGCGATCGCGGTCACCGTGCACGCCATTCCGTATCTCGAGCGGCTCGGCTACCCCGCGGCGTCCGCGGCGGCGGCGATCGGCTGGATCGGGGCGATGCAGCTGCCGGGGCGGCTCCTCTTTGTCCCGATCGCCTCGTGGCTCGGGCCGCGCGCCGTCACCGCGGCGATCTTCGTCGCGCAGGCTGCGGGGATGGCCCTCCTCGCGGCCGCGTCCCACCTGCCGGGCCTGGTGCCGGTGATCGTGCTCCTCGGCGCCGCGAGCGGCATGTCGACGCTGGCGCGCGCGACCACCGTCGCCGAGATCTTCGGCCGGCGCCACTACGGCAGCATCAGCGGGGCGATCGGGCTCGGCGCCAACGGGGCGCGGGCCCTCGGGCCCGTCGGGGCCTCGCTCCTGACCGTCTGGCTCGGGGGCTACGAGCGGGTCTTCTGGGCCCTCGCCGGGGCCCTCGTCGTTGCGGCGGCCGCGGTGCTCCTCACCGAGTTCCGGGCCGGGAGCCGCGAGGAGGGAGAGCCATGGGGATCCTGACCGAAGACATGAAGCGCGTGGTGCGCGAGCAGCGCCTCGGGTTCGTCGCGACCGTGTGCCCGGACGGCACACCGAACCTCTCGCCCAAGGGGACGACCGCGGTCTGGGACGACGACCACCTCGTCTTTGCGGACATCTGCTCGCCTCGGACGGTCGCCAACCTCCGGCGCAACCCGGCGGTCGAGATCAACGTCGTGGACCCGGCCGTCCGCAAGGGGTACCGCTTCAAGGGCACAGGCCGCGTCCTGACCGAGGGGCCGGCGTACGAGGAGATCCGCGCGTTCTACCGGCGCGGGCCGCGCGCGGTCGGCGACGCCATCTACGAGCGCATCCACGCCGTCGTGCTGGTCACGGTGGAGCGCGCGCTGCCGCTGGTGTCGCCCGCCTACGACGGCGGCGCCACCGAAGCCGAGATCGCCGGTGCGTGGGAGCGGTACTGGCAGGCCCTCTGGGAGAGCCGGCGGCGCGGGTGAGGCGACGCCGCGGATCAACCCGCCCGCACCGCGCCGTCGAGCTCGATCGAGGTGGTCTGCTCCCACGTCTCGCCCGGCGCGAGGACGACCGGCCAGCGCAGCGTGACCATCGCGCCCTGGTAGTTCTTCTCGTATCCGCCCTCGGAGTTCGAGATCGTGAACAGGGGCAGGCCCCAGGCCCGGGCGGGGATCGACGGGGAGAACGCCAGCACGAGGCCGGAGACCGTCTCGGCGACCGCGACCCGCGCGCTCTCCCCCAGCTCGCCCGGGTCGTGGAGCGCGCGGCGCTCGGTCCCCGCCTGCATCCACACCGTACCGGGCGCCCCGAACACGCCGAGGTTCCACTCTTCCGCGACGAGGGCCCGCAGGGGTTCCTCGCCCGCCCAGGCGAGGCGCGTCGTGTGGTCGAGCCCGCGGCGGCCCGCGCGCACCTCGAGGCGGCGCTCGATCGCGGCGCGGCCTCCCCCGACCGCGGCCTCGCGCTTGAGCTCGACGCTCGCCGCCCCACCGGCGCGCTCGATCCGCCACGCGTACGCGCCGGTGGCGAAGCGGCCCAGGTCCTCCTGCTCGTCCCGCCAGAGCTGCTCCCGTGTCGTGCCCTCCGGCAGGAGATGCACGCGCAGCGTCGTGCGCCGCGCGCGGTCGTAGACGAGCAACCGCTCCAGCCCGGGCTCCTTGATGCGCACCGCGGTGTGGATCGATTCGGGACTCCCGTCGGCGCCGCGCGCGGCCGCCTGCTCCGCGGCCCGCTGCAGGTCGGCGTGGTACGCCTCCGGCCGTCTCGTCAGCACGTTCCCCAGGTGGCGGCGCGACGGCCGGTCGTCCCACTCGAGGAGGCTCCCGCCCCGGGCCGGATCGACCGTGCACACGGCGAGATCGCTGGAGAGGAGCACCTCGGTCCGGCCGTCGCCGTCCAGATCGGCGGCCTCGCCCCCGGCGTAGGGGCCGCGATGCCGCTCCCGGTCGGCGATCGCCTCCGCGGCGATCAGGTGGCTGAACGCCGCGCCGCGGATGTGGGGCAGGTACACGCCGCCGAATACCCCGTGCCAGTACGGGCAGTTGCACTCCCCGGCCCACAGCTCGTCGAGCGCCCGCTCCCGCTCCGGCCCGGGCGGCAGCGCGTGGACCTTCCGGCCCGCGCGCAGCGCCAGGTGGTGGAGCACGTTGACCTCCGGGTACCGGACGAGGAAGTGCCGCCAGAAGCCGCCCCGCACGAACGGGAGCACCTCGCGCCGCCCGCCGACCTCGAGGTCGTGCCTGATCCGCGCCAGGCGGCCGGCGCGGTCCGGCGCGAGCGCCCACGCGGCCATCTCCTCGTACGTGCCGGTCGGCAGGTAGATCCTCCCTGCCGGCTCGCGAGAGCGCCGGTAGTCGCCGGGCGGCATCACCTCGACCCACGGCGTCGCCTCGAGCGCCTCGAAGAACTGCTCCACCCACCCGCGCTCCCAGCAGTGGGCGTAGGTGGTCGGCCACATCCCAAACTTCTCGCCATCGTCGCCCATCAGCGCGAGGTCGAGCGGGGCCTCCCGCCCCTCCACGCGCACCTCGGTGTCGGCGAGGGTGCGGAGGTAGGCGAGCACGTCCGCGACCGTCGCCCACGGGATGAGGTAGCGCAGCGATCGCAGGCTCGGGAAGATCGCGAGCGGCACGCCCTCCTCTTCGGTGATGTAGTACCCGAGGAGCTCCGCCTCGTCGAGGCCGACCCCATGGAAGTGCGTGTCGTCGACGATGGTGTAGCGGACGCCGGCCTGGCCGAGCGGCCGCGCGAGGTGTGGCTCCCAGACGCGCTCCGCGAGCCAGAGGCCCTCCGCCGTGCACCCGAAGTCGTCGGCCACCGCGCGCGTGAGCTTCTCGATCTGCCCCCGCTTGTCCGCATCGGGGATGATCGAGAGGATCGGCTCGTAGTAGCCGCCCGTCAGGATCTCGACCTGGCCGCGGGCGACCAGCGCGCGGACGCGGCGCAGCAGGTCCGCGCGGTGGACGCGCAGCCAGTCGAGGAGCGGCCCGGAGTAGTGCAGGGCCAGGCGGATGCGGGGGTGCCGCTCGAGGGCGGCGACCATCGGGGCGTACGCCCGGTCGGTCGCCTCGGCCATCACGTGGTCGAAGTTGCCCACCGGCTGGTGGTTGTGGAGCGCGAGCGCGAGGACGATCCGGTGCACCGGGGCTCAGCCGGCCTCGCCGCCGTCCGCCGCGGGCAGGTGCTCGGTCACGCGCCCGGCCGGCATGAACAGCACGACCGTGGCGAGGCCGATCGCGGCGAGCACGAGGCCGAGGACGAACGTGCCGTGGAGCGCGTCGGCGAGGGCCAGGCGGACCGCTTCGTGCGCGGCCCGCGTAAGGTGGGACCCCACCCCGGGGTCGAGCGCGACCTGCGGATCGGCGACCGGGGGGAGGCCCCGCCCGGTCTCGGCGGCCCGCGGCGCGAGCCGCGCCTCGAAGATGCCGACGAGGACCGCGCCTTGCGCGCTCACGCCGATCGCGCTGCCGACGTTCCGCGTGAAGACGTTGATCGAGGTCACGATGCCCCGCAGGGGCCGCTCGACCGCGTTCTGCATGGCGATCACGAACATCGTCGCTGTGAGCCCCATCCCGCTGCCGAGCACCACCATGTCCGCGACCACCGCGCGCTCGGTGGCGCCCGGCCCCAGGCGGGTGAGCAGCACGAACCCGGCCACGAGCAGCGCCATCCCGGCCACCGTGGTCGGCCGGTAGCCCCAGCGCAGCGTCAGCCGGCCCCCGGTGATGCTGGAGAGCGTCCACATCACCATGAACGGCGTCAGCGCCGCCCCGGCCGCCGTCGCGCTCGTCCCGATCACGCCCTGCACGAACAGCGGGATGTACGCGACCGCGCCGAACATGCTGACCCCGAGCAGGAACCCGCCGGCCGAGGCCACCGTCACGATCCGGTTCTCGAAGAGGCTGAACGGCACGAACGGGTTCTCGGCGCGCATCTCGACGCGGACGAACAGCAGCACGAGCAGCGCGCTGAGCGCGACGAGGCCCGCGGTGGGAAGCGAGAGCCACGGGAACGCGTGTCCCCCCCAGAACAGCGTGAGCAGCAGCACAATCGCCGCGGCGGAGAGCAGGCCGATCCCGGGGTAGTCCACCGACCCCGCGCGGGCGGGCGCCGGCTCGTGGAACGCGAGGAGCAGGATCAGGGTCGCGACGAGGCCGGCCGGGACGTTCACGAAGAAGATCCACCGCCACGTCACGTGGTCGGTGAGGAACCCCCCGGCGAGCGGGCCGACGATCGCGGCGAGCCCCCACACGCCGCTGAAGATCCCCTGGATCCGGAGCCGCTGCTCGATCGGGAACAGGTCCGCGATGATCACGAGCGCGATCGGCAGCACCGCGCCGCCGCCGATCCCCTGCAGGAGCCGGAAGAACACGAGCTGCCCCATCGAGCGGGCCAGCCCGCACAGCGCCGAGGTGCCGACGAACCCGAGGATCCCGGCCAGGTAGACGCGCTTGCGACCGTAGAGGTCGGCCAGCCGTCCGAAGATCGGCGTCGTGACGACGAACGCGATCTGGTAGGCGGCGAACACCCAGGAGTACAGCGCGAGCCCGCCCAGCGAGGCCACGATCGTCGGCATCGCGGTTCCCACCGCCGTCTGGTCCATCGCCGCGAGGAACATCCCGAGCATCGCCGCCGCGGTGACGGCGGCGCGCCGCGTCCTCCGGTGTCGCTCTGCGGTCACGACAGGCCCCACCCGAGCCGCCCCGGCACCATGATGCCGCGTGGATCGTACGCCTGGCGGAGCCGGCGCATCAGCGCGAGGCCCCCGGGAGGCGCCCCCCACACCGGGAGCCGCGCCTTGAGAGCCGCAGGCGCCGCCTCGAGCACGGCGTACCCGCCGACCTCCGCTGCGGCCCGCCCCAGCGCATCGAGCAGTACCGGCGCCCCGGCCTCGGAGCCCGCCGCGTAGAGCAGGCCGCTGCCGGCGTGCGCCAGGACCTCCACCGGGCCGCCGATGCCCGGCGCCGCCCCCTCCAGCGCGCGCACGAACTCGATCCACCGCGCGATCGGCCCGCCGCACCGGCACACGACCCCGCCGGGATGCGTCGTCGGGGACGGAAACTCCGAGACCGCCTCCCACAGCGCCGCGTGGGCCGTCCCGTCGAGCACCTCGAGGCGGCCCCCGGCGAGCGTGCGCATCTCGTTCACGTGGCGGGCCCGGCTCTCCTCGAGCCCCTCGACGAGCATGAGCACGCCCCAGGCCTCCGGGGCCGGGGCCTGGATCCCGGCCGCCGCGGCGAGGCGGCGCAGCGCCGGCGGGTTCGCCGCCTCCAGGGCGGATGGGAGGAGGTAGGATCGCAGCACCGCGGCGGCCAGCGCGTGCGCGGCCGCCGCATCGGGGACCGCGACGAGGACCGTCTGGCCCTCACCCGGATGCGGCGAGACTTTGAACGTGGCCTCCGTGACGATGCCCGCCGCGCCGAGGGATCCGATGAACAGCTTCGCAAGATCGTAGCCGGCGACGTTCTTCACGACCTTCCCGCCGGCCCGGATCACCTCGCCGGTCGGCAGCGCGACCCGGATCCCGATCAGCAGGTCCCGGATCGATCCCCACAGCAGGCGCCGCGGGCCGTTCCGGTTCGCCGCGACGAGGCCCCCGACGGTCGCCGAGCCCGCACCGGGAGGGTCGAGCGGGAGCCACTGGCGGTGTGCGCCGAGCGCGGCCTGGAGATCGCGGAAGGGCGTGCCGGCCCGGACGGCGACGACGTAGTCCGCGGGCGTGTAGTCGGTGATGCCGGTCTGCCGGGTGGTCTCGATCACCAGGTCCACGCGCGCCGGCGGGCCCCCGAGGTGCTGGTGCGCGCCCCCGCCCCACGGGAAGACGGCCGCCCGCACCTCGCCGGCCGCCTGGAGGAGCGCCGCGGTCTCCTCCGCGGTCTGCGGCCGGGCGACGGCCTGGGGCCGCGCGCCGTCGATCGCGTGCGCGGCGAGGGCGGCGCCGTCGGTCAGCAGGTGCGGGGCGCCGACGATCTCCTCCGCGCGCCGGGCGAGCGTGCCAGTCATGCCCCCGGGCGCATCGCGCTCCTGTGACACGGGCGCGGGTCGGCGCTCATGGCGCGGCGTGCGCCGCGTAGGCGCGGTCGAGGAGATCCACCAGATGGCACACCTCCATCCGGAGCCCGTGCGCGCGCACCCCGGCGGCGAGCTGCAGCATGCAGCCGGGGTTCGGCGCGACGAGCACGGCGGCCCCCGTGCGCGCGACGGCGGTCACCTTCTCCTCGAGGAGCTGGCGGGCGTAGTGCGGCTGCACGAGGTTGTAGATCCCGGCGCTGCCGCAGCAGCGATCCGCGCCTTCCATCTCGACGAGCTCGACCCCGGGGATCGCGCGCAGCAGCTCCCGGGGCTGCCGGCGGATGTGCTGGCCGTGGGCGAGGTGGCACGGATCCTGGTACGTCACGCGCGCGCGGACCTCCCCGAGCGGCCCGCGCAGGCCCAGCTCGTCCAGGAACTCGGTGACGTCCCGGCAGAGCGCGGCGTACCGCGCCGCCCGCTCGGCGTCCCGGGCGGCGCCGCCGCGGAAGAGGATCGGGTACTCCTTGCTCGCGGCTCCGCAGCCGGCCGCGTTGATGACGACCGCGTCCACGCCGGCGCCGAGGAACGCGTCGATGTTGCGCCGGGCCATCGCGCGCGCGGCCTCGCGCTCCCCGTTGTGGACGTTGAGGGCGCCGCAGCACGTCTGGCCCCGGGGGACCACGACCTCGCACCCGTTGCGCTGCAGCACCCGGATCGTCGCCTCGTGCACGCCGGCGAAGAGGATGCTCATCACGCAGCCGCTGAGCAGCCCCACCCGCGCGCGCCGCGGGCCGATCGCCGGGAACACCTCCTGCGCGGGCGCGAAGAGCCGGTCCGGGATCGGCGGCAGCAGCGCGTCCATCGCCGCGAGCCGCCGGGGGAGCAGGTGCAGCGCGCGCGCCAGCCGGCCCGCTCCGCTGCGCTGGTAGAGGCGCAGGAGCCGGGCGCCCGCGCGCAGCCGGCCGGGATGCGGCAGGAGGTGGCGCAGCGCAAGCAGCGTCATCCGCCGCGCCGGCGCCGAGCCGGTGGGCCCGATCTCCGCCCGCGCGGCCTCGATGATCGTTCCGAACCGCACGCCCGCCGGGCAGGCCGTCTCGCACGCCCGGCACCCGAGACACACGTACATGTGCTCCTCGAACCGCCGGTCGATCGGGATCCGGCCCTGCGCCGCGGCCTCGATCAGATGGATGCGGCCGCGCGGCGACTCCGTCTCGACGCCCAGCAGGCGGTACGTCGGGCAGTGCGGCAGGCAGAACCCGCACTGGATGCACTTGTCGAGCTCCGGGATCAAGAGGCGCGGGATCGGCGCAGCCGCCGGCACCGCGCCCGTCTGCGTGACCATGAGGCCTCTACTCCCTCGTGCCTGTCTCCTGCTGGGCGTCACAGGTTCGCATGACGTGTCCGGCGGGGAGGCGGGGCCTGCCCTCCGCTTCCGGGCGACGCAGTCCTCCAGTTTGGAGCGGCGGGCGGCCAGAAGTCGCTGCGTCGAAGGTCCGCGCCGGGCAGGTCCCCGCCTCCCCCGGTCGCTGTCACCGGATTACGGCAACGCAACACTAGATCCACAGCCCGGAGGCCGCGAGGCGCGGCGGCCGCCGCGTCAGGAGCTCGCCGCACGAGACCGGTGTCGGGAACACCTTGAACGGGTTCATGCGGTCCTCCGGGTCGAACGCGGTCTTCAGCCGCCGTTGCGCCTCCAGGTCGGCCTCGGAGAAGATCCACGGCATGTAGTTGTTCTTCTCGAAGCCGATCCCGTGCTCTCCGCTCAGCGTGCCGCCCACCGCGACGCAGGCGGCGAGCATCTCCTCGCTGGCCCGCATCACGCGCTCCGTCTCGCCCGGCGTCGCGGCGTCGTAGGGGATGAGCGGGTGGAGGTTCCCGTCGCCGGCGTGGAAGACGTTCGCGACGCGGATGCCGTACCGGTCCGCGATCTCCATCACCTGGCGCATGATCTGCGGGAGCCGGCTGCGCGGCACCACGGCATCGTGCAGGTAGTAGTTCGGCGCGAGCCGTCCCATCGCGCCGAACGCGCCCTTGCGCGCCGCCCAGTAGAGGGCGCGCTCCTCCTCCGTCCGGGCGACGCGGATCTCCCGCGCGCGGTTGCGCCGGCACAGGTCCTCGACGATCTGCGCGGACCGGTCCAGCATCTCCCGGACGCCCTCGACCTCGATCAGCAGCACCGCGCCGGCGTCCGGGGGCAACCCGGCGTGCACCGCCGGCTCCACGGCCTCCACCGTGAGCTGGTCGAGCATCTCGAGCGACGTCGGGCCGATGCCGGACGCGATGATGTCGGCGACGGCCTGGCTCGCGTCCTCGATCGACGGGAAGATGCCGAGCATCGTCCGCACCGCCTCGCGGCGCCTCATGAGGCGGACCGTGACTTTGGTCACGATCCCGAGCGTCCCCTCGGAACCGACGACCAGCCCGACGAGGTCCAGCGCGGGGTCGTCCGGGCCGCGGCCGCCCAGCTGCACCACCGTGCCGTCGGGGAGGACCATCTCCAGGCCGAGCACGTGGTTCGTCGTGACGCCGTAGGCCAGCGTGTGCACGCCGCCGCTGTTGTTCGCGACGTTGCCGCCGATGCTGCACGCCGACTGGCTGCTGGGGTCGGGTGCGTAGAAGTACCCGTCCCGCTCGACGGCCCGGGTGACGTCCAGGTTGACCACGCCGGGCTCCACCACAGCGCAGCGGTTCTCCAGATCGATCGAGAGGATCCGGCGCATCTGGCTCATCGACACCACGATCCCCCCGACCGGCGCGATCGCGCCGCCGGACAGCCCCGTCCCCGACCCGCGCGGTACGAGCGGCGCCCCGAACCGGCTCGCCACGCGCACGATCGCCACGACGTCCTCCGTCGATTGGGGGAACACCACCAGGTCGGGCACGGCCTGCAGCACCGAGCCGTCGTACTCGTAGGCGAGCAGGTCCGCAGGATGCGCGAAGACGCGGCCGGGCCCCAGCACGTCCCGGAGCGCCCGGGCGAGCGCGTCGCGATCCCGAATGTGGCGGCGGACGTCGGCCAGCTCCACGGAGGCCTCGTATCTTACACCGTTGGCGCCTCGTTCATCTTCTGCCACACGGAGCGCAGCCCGGAGCCGGGCCCGCGGAACGCGCTTCTGCGGCGCTGCGCCGGCGCGATCCTAGTATAGCAAAGCGCGCGGCCGAGCTGGCGCGCCGCGGCGCCCCGCAGGAGGCGCTCCGGCCGCTTCAGGGGAGCACCCAGGCCCGCAGCGTTGCCTCGTCCGAGCCCTCCGCCCTGGGGCGATCCCAGATCAGCACGTGGACCGCCTTCGGCCCGTGCATGCCCCGCACGAGGTGCAGGCCGATGTCCGCGGTCTTGCTGGGCCCGCTGATCAGCGAGAGGTAGCGGGGAAGGGGCTTGCGGAGGTGGAGGACGGCGTAGGCGCGCGCGACCTCCGCGGCGTCCAGCAGCGTCTCGACGACGCTGTCGGCTGCCACGAGCGCGATGTGCACCGGCGGGACGTTGCTGGCAGCCCGGCCAAACCCGAGGTCCTCGGCGAGCACGAGCGTGCCGGTGTCGGCGACCACCGCGTTCGCGCCGGTGATCCCGAACTGCGCAGCCAGGAGGCGGTCGCGCCAGTCCCCGTTCTGGCGCGACGGATCGGCGTCGTCCGGCAGCACGACGAGGTGCCGCCCGCCCCGCCGCAGCGCCTCCTCGAGGCCGATCGCCCGGCCCACCGCGCACGGGTGGTACACCACGTCCGCGCCGGCGGGGACGATCGCGAGGACCCGCGCCACCACGGCTTCCGGAGCCCCCAGGCGGGCGACCTCGAAGCCGCCTCCGGCCATCCGCTCTATCGCCTCGTCGAGGAGGCCGGCGTGCGCCCGCGCCCGGGCCCGCAGCGTCCGCAGCACGCCGATGATCTCCGGTCCGGCATCGTCCGGCGCCGCGGTGCCGCGAGCCCCCGGCTCCTCCGGGCCGCGGTCCGTCCTCCCGCCGTCGCGTCCGGCGGTGGCGGGCGGGCTCCCGCGCCCTGTGGGCGGCAGGCCGCTCACCGCCGCGCGCCGGTCGCGCGGTCGAGGAGCTCCATCACGTGGGCCGCCTGCACGCGATCGGCCACCCCGGCCCGCGCGAGGCCCCACCGCGCCTGCAGCAGGCATCCCGGATTGCTCGTCACGATCAGGTCGGGGCGCACCGCGAGCAGGTCCTGGATCAGCAGATCGGCGAGCCGGCCGCTGACATCCGGATGCACGAGGTTGTAGATGCCGGCGCTGCCGCAGCACGCCTCCCGGCGTGGCGCCTCGACGAGCTCCAGGGCCGGGATCCGCCGCAGCAGCTCGCGCGGCTCCGCCCGCACGCCCTGGGCGATCCCCAGGTGGCACGGGTCGAAGTACACAGCGCGCCCCGGCAGGGGCGCGAGCGTCAGGTCTGCGACGGCGCGCGCCAGGAACTCGCCGGCGTCTCGCACGCGGGCGGAGAATCGCCGCGCCCGGTCCCGGTAGGCGGGATCCTCGTGGAGGAGCTGCGCGTACTCCTTCATCGCGGCGCCGCACCCGGCCGAGCTCGTGAGGATCGCCTCGCAGTCGTCCGTGTCCTCGAAGGCGTCGATCACGCGCCGGGCGAGGTGGCGCGCGGTCGCGCCCTCGCCCACGTGATGGTGGAGGGCGCCGCAGCATCCCTGCCCGCGCGGGACGCGGAGCCGGCACCCCGCACGGGCGAGCACCCGCAGCGTCGCCCAGGTGACCGGGGCGAGCCACGTGCTCATCACGCACCCGGTCAGCACCGCCACCGTGTGCCGGTGGGGCCCGATGGGCGAGATATCCTCGGGGGGCGGCGCCATCTCTCGCGGCGAGGGCATCGGCGGCAGGAGCGGCGCGAGATCCCGCAGCCGCCGGGGGAGGAGGGCGGTCGCGACGCCCCGGAGGCCCGCCCGCTCCGCGGCGTGGAGCGCCACGCCGGCCGCCCGCATGAGCGGGATGCTGGCGGTGAGCGCCAGGATCGCCCGCGCCAGCGCCGGGAGGCGGGCGGATATCGGGACGCGCTCCCGCAGCCGGGCGTGCATCCCGGGCGTGTCGATGTTGACCGGGCAGGGATCGACGCAGGCGCGGCAGTTCAGGCACAGCGACAGGCCCTGGCGGGCCGCAAGCTCGAGGCCGGCGGTAAAGCTCGCCTGCAGCAGTCCGATCCCTCCGAAGTGCGTGGTGACCCCGTACTTGTCGCCGATCACCGCGTACACCGGACAGTGGTTCAGGCAGCTTCCGCAGTTGATGCACGCGAACGCCTCGCCGAACCCCTCCGCCGCGGCGCGGCGGCGGCCGTTGTCCACCAGCACGACGTGCACCTCCCGCGGGCCGATCCCCCCTTCCGGGGCGGGGCCGGAGATGCACGAAGCATACGTCCCCAGGCGCTGGCCGGTCCCGAAGAGGCTGGCGCCTTGGATGACCGCCAGCGCGTCCTCGAGCGTCCGGACGATCTTGGAGATCGGCACGATCGCGATGTGCACCCGCGGCAGCGTCGAGAGCATCCGGATGTTCCCCTCGTTCTCGACCACGCATACCGTGCCGGTCTCCGCCGCGAGCGCGTTGCACCCGGACAGCCCGTACCCGGCCGCGGCGAACGCCGAGCGCAGGTCGGAGCGCGCGACCGCGACCATCTCCTCGGGGTCGTCCGGGAGCAGCTCGCCGGCCAGGCGGCTCATCAGCTCGCGCACCCGCGCCCGGCTGATCTGGATCGCCGGCGCGATGATGTGACCGCCGTAGGTCCCGTTGAGCTGGTTGATGCGGTCGCCGAGGTCGGTCTCCACGACGCGGATGCCCCGGGCCTCGAGCGCCTCGGCGATGCCGATCTCCTTCGCGGCGTTGCTCTTCGATTTGACGAGGAGGCCCTGGCGCACCACGGCCAGCACGTGGTCCCGCGCCGCCGGCGCGTCGCGCGCCACGACCACCGTGCACCCGTTCCGGCGGAGCCGCTCGGTCGCCAGCGCCACCAGCTCGTCGAGGTGCTCGATCGTGTTCGACCTGATCCGGCGGAGGCGGGCCTGGATATCGGGGTAGTGCGGGCGTGATGCCGCGAGGCGCGGCCGGAACTCGGTGAACGCGCGCCGCCGCTCCCGGTCCGCGGCCTCGTCCGCGAGGCCTGCGGCGATACGCTGGGGGAGCGGTGGAAGGTCCACGCTGTGCACCTGCCCGCGGAGAGGATCCACGGAGGACATTCCTGCCCGCGGCGAAGAAACCCTCCGCGTGCGGAGTGCGGCGTTGCGGCCCGGGCCGGCCGCGCGGGAGCGGCTGCGGATCTACACGATCGGCCACTCGACACGCGCGCTCGACGACCTGGTCGAGGCCCTGCGGAGCTTCGGGGTGCGGACGCTCGTCGATATCCGGACCGTCCCGCGATCGCGGCACGTGCCGCAGTTCAACCGGGGCTCGCTCGCCCGGCGTCTGCCGCGGCGGGGCATCCGCTACCGGCATCTCGGGGCGCTCGGCGGCCTGCGCAGGCCGCGCCCCGACTCGCCCAACACGGCGTGGCGCAACGCGGGCTTCCGTGGCTTCGCCGACTACATGGGGACCCCGGAATTCGCCGGTGCGCTCGAGGAGCTGCGGGCGCTGGCTCGCGCGGGCGGGCCGGCCGCGATCATGTGCGCGGAGGCGGTGCCGTGGCGCTGCCACCGCTCGCTCGTGGCCGACGCGCTCACCGCGCGCGGCGATGAGGTGGTTCACATCATGGGGCCGGGCAGGGGCCAGCCGCACGCGCTCACTCCCTGGGCGCGCCTGGACGGGTCTCGGCTGACCTATCCGGGGCCGCCCCCCGCGGCTCCCCCCCGCCGCTCGACCGCCCGGCGGGCGGCTGCGCCTCGACCGGACGCGGCGGACCGCACCGTCGCCGGCGTCCGTCCCGCAGGATCGGCGCGGCTCGGGCCGCGGCGCCGCGGGACGGCCGGGCGGACGGAGCAGGGGAAGCTGCTGTGACCGGCCCGTGCCCGTACTCGACCGGCCGGCGGAGCGACTGCCGCCACTCCCGCCCGCGCCCCGGCCGGGGCGTCCGTCGCGGATATGTCTGAGACGGCGCTCGAGCGGTTCCGCTCGCTGTTCGGCCGGAAGAAGCCCCTCATCGGCATGGTCCACCTCGCTCCCCTGCCGGGGGCGCCCCGGTTCTCCGGCCGGCTCGAGGAGGTGATCGAGCGGGCCGTGGCCGACGCCGACGCGCTGTGCCGCGGGCCGGTGGACGGCCTCATGATCGAGAACTTCAACGATGCCCCGTTCTACCCCGACGCCGTCGAGCCCGAGACCGTCGCCGCCATCACCCGTGTCGCCGCCGAGGTGGTCCGGCGGGCATCCGGCCGCCCGATCGGGATCAATATCCTGCGGAACGCGTGGAAGGCATCGCTCGCCGTCGCCTACGTCGTGGGCGCGTCGTTTGTCAGGATGAACGTGTTCACCGACCCGCTGGTGACGGACCAGGGGATCCTGGCCGGCGCCGCCCACCTCGCGGTGCGATACCGGCGCGCGCTCGGGGCCGAGCGCGTCCTGATCTTCGCCGACCTGTACGCGAAGCACGGGGCGCCGCTCGCCCCGCGTCCCCTCGCGGTCGTCGCCCGGGACATGGCCTCCCGCGGCTTGGCCGACGCGGTTATCGTCTCCGGCGACGAGACCGGAACGCCGCCTCGGGAAGCGGAGATCCGCGTGGTGAAGGACGCGGTCCCGGGCTGCCCGGTGGTGGTGGGGAGCGGCGTCGCGGAAGACACCATGGACCTGCTGCGGCACGCGGACGGCGCGATCTGCGGGTCGGGTCTCAAGAAGGACGGGATCGTGACAGCCCCGGTGGATCCGGAGCGCGTGCGGCGGCTCGTCGCCGCCTTCCGGACGATCGAGCGGTAGGCGGCGCGCGCCGTGCCGTGGCTCACGCCGGGCGGGCGGGAGGCGCCCTGCCCGGGACGGCGGGATCGCCGCGGGGCGGGCGGCACGGCAGCGCCCGGGATCCGAACCAGGGGGGGTGCGCGATGAGCGGTAGCGGGCCGGTCGACCTGCGAGGGAGGGCCGCGATCGTGACGGGCGCCGGGAGCGGGATCGGCCGCGCGATCGCCGAGGCACTGGCGCGATCGGGCGCCGCGGTGTGCGCGGGCGATCTCAACGACAGCGCAGCGCGCGAGACAGCGGAACGGATCGAGCACGGGGGCGGCCACGCGATCGCAACCCACACCGACGTGCGTGACCGCGATCAGGTCCGGCAGATGGTCGAGGGAGCCGTGCGGGCGTTCGGCCGTCTCGACATCCTGGTCAACAACGCCGGGTTGCAGCACATCGCGCCGGTCCACGAGTTCCCCGAGGAGAAGTGGGACCTGCTCATCGGCGTCATGCTGACCGGGACGTTTCTCTGCACCAAGTACAGCCTGCCCCACATGATCGCCGGCCGGTGGGGTCGAGTCCTCAACATATCGTCGATCCACGGGTTGGTGGCTGCCCCGTTCAAGAGCGCCTATATCGCCGCCAAGCACGGCATCGTTGGATTCACCCGGGCGGTAGCCCTGGAGGTCGCGGACTACGGTGTGACAGCGAACGCGATCTGCCCGGCCTACGTGCGGACGCCGCTCGTCGAGGGCCAGATCGCCGAACAGGCGAGGGTTCACGGCATCTCGAAGCAGCAGGTGGTGGAGAAAGTGATGCTCGCGTCCGCTGCCATCAAGCGGCTGCTCGAGCCAGACGAAGTGGCGATGCTCGTGCTCTACCTCTGCAGCGACGTTGCCTCCGGGATCACCGGCACCGCCTATCCTATTGACGTCGGGTGGACAGCTCGATGAGGGCAGCCGCGCGAGCGGCGACGGGGCTCGGGGCGCCGCGGCGAGGCGTCGATCTGAGGCCGGGCCGATGGGAGGGGGCATGCGAGAGACGATGCAGGCGCTCCTGAAGCCCGCGGCCGGACCGGGCTTCGACCTCCGCACGGTGCCGGTACCGCGTCCCGGGCCCCAGGAGGTGCTCGTCCGGGTCCACGCCGTCGGCATCTGCGGCACCGACCTTCACATCGACGAGTGGGACGCGTGGGCGGCTGCCCACGTGCAGCCCCCGAGGGTGATCGGGCACGAGTTCTGCGGGACGATCGTCGAGGTGGGGCCGGAGGCGCACGGGATAGCGACCGGGGACTTCATCGCGGGCGAGTGCCATGTCAACTGTGGGCGGTGCCACGTGTGCCGGCGCGGGAACGGCCACCTCTGCACGCGGCTGCAGATCATCGGCGTGGACCGCGATGGAGCGTTTGCGGAGTACGTCGTGCTGCCGGCCCGCAACGCGTGGCCGCTGTCGCCCGCGATCCCACGGGAAGTCGCCGCGATCATGGATCCGTTCGGCAACGCGGTCCACACGGCGCTGGCGACCGAGCTGACGAGCCGTTCCGTCGTGGTGATGGGCTGCGGTCCGATCGGGCTGTGCGCGATCCTGATTGCACAGCGCGCCGGGGCCTCGCCGATCGTTGCCGTGGACGTGAACCCGTACCGGCTCGGCCTCGCCGCGCGACTCGGCGCCGACCGGGTGGTGGACGCGGGGACAGAGGATGTCGCCGGCGTCGTGTGGGCGCTGACGGACGGGGAAGGAGCGGATGTGCTCCTCGAGTTCTCCGGCAGCCCCGAGGGGTTCCACGCAGGGCTTGCAGCCCTCCACAACGGCGGCTTCGCGGCGCTGCTAGGCCTGCCGCACCGGCCGTTCGAGGTGGACCTGGCGAACGATATCGTCTTCAAGGGCCTCCACCTCCAGGGCATCTTCGGGCGACGCTTGTGGGAGACGTGGTACCAGGCGACCGCGCTGCTCGCGGCCGGGCTCGATCTGCGTCCCGTCGTCACGCACCGGCTGCCCTTGGCTAGGTTCCGCGAGGCGTTCGACCTGATGCGCACCGGTGCGTGCGGTAAGGTGATCCTCGCCATCGACGAGACGGGGTGACCGCGCCGACAGCCGGCTCATCCCCACGGTCTGCTCTGTGTCACGAGCACGAAGAGGCACAAGAGGGCCACGCTCCTCGGACACGCCCGGCGTGTGTCCGACGGCGATTGGCCTTTGGGCGCCGCCCGGGGCCCTGCGGCGCCACCGCTTCCTACCCGGATGTGCGGCACAATACGTTCGGTACTTGTCTGAACGCTCTCGGGCGCCCATGAGAGCTGGTACGTGTGCGATACTAGCGATTCGTGGTATCCACAACCAACGACTAAGGAATACCGAAATTGCGCTTCGGTATTGACAATGAGTACCAAGTACGCTATATATTGGAACTAAATGTACATAGTTTGTATGCAGTAGCTCCAAACTTGGGCTACAGGCAATGGTTCTCGTGCTCTAAGATGCCGGACGAGAGGTCGCGATTGGGATCCAGGGCTGAAATCATATATCAACAGCTCAGAGAGGCCATCCTGCTGAACCAGCTCCCGACCGGATCGCGTCTCTCGGAGGCTGAGGTTGCATCGCGCTACGATGTCAGCCGCACGCCCGTCCGCGAGGCGCTACGGATGCTCGAACTGGACGGGCTGATTCGCCGGGAAGGGCGCCGGGTGACGATCATCTCCATCAGCCGCGATGAGGTGCTGGACATCTACCCCATTGTTGAAGCCCTGGAGGGGATGGCGGGGCGGCTGGCCTGTGCTCACATGGGCGCTGAACAGCTAGAGCGCATGCGGCGGCTGAACGCGGCGCTGCTGGAGGGCGTGGAGAGACAGGCTGCTGTGGATCTCGCCCGCACAAACGAGGAGTTCCACGCCGTGTACATCGAGCAATGCCACAACCTGCGTCTGATCGATGAGATCGCGAAGTTCCACTTGCTCATGAGGCGGTTTCGCATGTTTGGCCTACAGATTCCTGGCCGACGGCAGTTGTCCGTGAAGGAGCACGAGGCCATCATCAATGCCTTCGCGTCCAGCAACGAGGACGACGTCGAGCGTGCGATTCGGTATCACATTGCAACTGCTCGCGAAACATTGCTGAAGACCATTCAAGCACTGGCCTATCTTCCAGGGTGAGCAGGCACGGCATATTTGGGATGGAGGGGGCGGCGCATGCGTAAGGAATCGAAGCGATCTACAGTGGTCCCGGAACACACTGTGAGCCGGGGCGACATGCTCGATCGGCGAACGTTCATCAAGCGCACCACAAAGGGAGCAGCCGCCGTCGCCGCGAGCACGGCCGTTGGGGGGATGCCGTGGGTCACGTCCGCCATGGCGGCTGTTTCGCAGGATACGCCGGACGCCAGGGCAATCGCCGGCGCTAAGGCGCTCCTCGGTCGACGGCAGGTCAGGCAGTTAACGATCCTTGAGCCGTCGGGATCCCTGGGCGATATCGTGCCGGTGGCCAAGGAATGGACTCGGCTCACCGGAGTCGAGATCAAGTACATCGAGGTTCCCCTGCTCGAGATCGCCCAACGCGTTCTTCAGGAAGCTGTCGCACGGACCGGCGCATGGGACCTCGCACTGCCTGCCTCGTTCGCCCTCCCTGACATCGCCGAGTCGGGTGTCGTTGTGGACCTGACTGACCTCGCGCAAAAGTACAGGCCTGACGATGGTGTCGCGGGCTGCCAGATGCTCTACCCTATCGCAAATTACTATAAGGGGCGACTCTACGGATTCGGAACGGACGGCGATACGTATATGATGTTCTACCGCAAGGACCTCTTGGAAGACGCGCAGGAACAGACGAGATTCCAACAGGAGCATGGCTACAAACTTGCGATACCGGAGACGTGGGAGGAGCTCGACGCCCAAGTCAAATACTTCCACCGCCCCGACAAGAACCTCTACGGAGGCGCGTTGTTCCGCTCTCGCGGGTTCATCGCCTGGGAGTGGAATATCCGGTTCCATGGAAAGGGTCGCTGGTTGTTCGACGATAACATGAAGCCGCAGATTAACAGCGAGGCAGGCGTTAAGGCTGCTGAGGAGATGCTCGCAATCACGAAATATCTTGACCCCGGCGCGCGCTCGAATGGTCTGTTTGAGAACTTCGAGGCCTACGGGTCGGGCCGATCGTACTGTAATATCGGTTGGGGAGGGAGCCAAAAGTATTTCTGGGATCCGAAGAAATCGAAGGTGTATGGGAAGCTGGCCTGGGGCATGGCGCCAGGGGGTAAGGTAAACGGCAAGAAGTTCTATGCGCCATACTTCAATTGGGGATGGAACTACGTGGTCAATCGATACTCCCGAGCCCCGGAGCTTGCGTACCTCTTTGCCCAGTTTGCTTACAGCCCCAAAATGAGCACACAAGCCGTCCGGTTCCGCGGGGGCTATTTCGATCCGTTCCGGACGTGCCACTACACAGATCCAGTCATCCGCGAAATCTACGGGGACGGTTTCCTGGCAGTTCATCGGCAGAGCATGACGCACAATTTTCCAGACCTGTACCTGAAGGGCCACGGCGAGTACTGGGACGTCCTCGACGCAAACCTGCAGAGCGCTGATGTGGGTAAGAAGACGCCCAAGCAGGCCCTGGATGAGACGGCGGCAGCCTGGGAGAAGATCACAAATCGAGTCGGCCGCGAGAAGCAGATCGCGCAATGGAGGTTCGTGAAAGCACACTATCCGCCTGAGCTAGCGAAGATCCTGGCGTAGCATGAGGGGGTCACGGCAGCGTGCTGACTGCGCTGCAGTCCCCTCGCGGTCAATCTCCCAGTTGATGTGGTGTCGCAATGAAGGCGACGGTGGCTGCGAACTCAACCCGGAACGTTGAAGCCCAGGCGGAGGGTATTCGGCCGACACTCGTCCAACACATTCCGTTCGCTGTCTGGCTGATCGTGCCCGCGGAGATCGTCCTGCTTTCCGTCGTGGTGTTTCCGACGCTCATGAGCCTGTGGCTCAGCTTGACGTCATGGACTCCGACGTCCGGCGTCAACTGGTGGCAGGCGGAGTTCCAATGGCTCGCCAACTACGTGCAGTTGCTCTTCGGCGACGAGCGTTTTCGAGCGGCACTTCTGCGAACACTCCTCATTGTCGTCGTCGGAGTGGCCGCGGAGATCAGCATCGGCCTGAGCCTCGCGCTTCTCTTCTTCGATGATTTCCCCTGGAAGAAGATTGCAATTTCCGCGATCATCCTGCCCATGATGATCGTGCCCGTCGATGCCGCTAACGCCTTCTTTATGCTGTTTCGCGACGTCGGTCCGGTAAACCAACTTGTTAGAATCCTGGTGGGCCACCCCGTCCGCTTCGCGTGGCTCAGCGACAGCAATCTCGCAATCGTCCCGATTCTGCTTGTGGAGATCTGGCAGTGGACGCCGCTTATGTTCTTGATGCTTCTGACCGGTCTGATGGCCCTGCCCCAAAATCAACTCCGGGCGGCGGTGGCACTCGGCGCGTCGCGGTGGCAGCTGTTTCGTCGAATTATACTTCCTTTGATCGCCCCGGTCGTCGTCCTGTCATTGGTGATCCGAAGCGTCGAAATCTTCAAGATCTTCGATCCGGTCTACATCCTGACCCGAGGTGGGCCGGGTACCTCTACAGAGACGCTCTCGATGTGGATGTACGATAATGGGTTTGTTTACTTCCGGATCGCCTATGTGGCTGCGGCGGGCTTCTTGGTCCTTCTTGTCGTTCTGGCGTATGTCTTGCTGATTCTGAGGCCGCTGAGCAGGCGCACCGCCGCCGAGCGATAGTGCGGGTGCGGCGGAGGAGAGAGAATGTATCAATCGAGCACGTTGCTCCGGATGCTGAAGTGGCTTGCAGTGATCGCCGCGATGTGTTTCGCGCTCTTTCCGATCTTCTGGATGGTATCGACGTCGTTCAAGCCCATTCAGGAATGGTCAACCTATCCGCCGGTGTGGATTCCCCGGCAGCCGACACTTGAGAACTATCTGGCCTTGCTGAACCCCGCGGCACTCGCGGGCAGCCACAGCATCGACTACAAGGTGGCTGAGACAGCGTGGCGTCCGCTCCTGAACAGCCTGATCATCAGTACGTCGGCGACATTTTTCTCGGTGTGCTTTGGCACGTTGGCGGCATACGGGGTCTCCCGTTACAAGTCCGGCGGGGAATCCTATCCAATGTTCGTGTTGACAGTCCGCATGTTTCCACCGATTGCGGTCGCGGTTCCCATGCTCGTCATGTACTCGTTCCTGCACTTGACGGGCACGTATGTTGGACTCGTCCTTGCGTATACCGCATTCACGTTGCCCCTAAGCATATGGATGATACGTAGCTTTATCGACGAGATCCCGCGGGAGATCGAGGAGGCGGCGGTCGTGTATGGCCTGTCCTCGATCCGAGCGTTCTGGCGGGTTACGTTCCCTTTGATTCGCGGAGCGCTTGTAGCGACCGCCCTGTTCATTTACATCCTGAACTGGAGCGAATTTCTATTTGCACTGTCGCTTACGAACGGGGCGCTCACTACCGTCACGGTGCAGGTGTCGAATTACTTTTCAGCGTCTTCCGGGCAGTTGTACGGCCCGCAAGCCGCGCTGGGGACACTGTCGACGATTCCCGTTATTTTCTTCGGATATCTCATCCAACGCCATCTTGTGCGCGGGCTCACCTTTGGCGCTATCAAGCGGTGATCCGAGGCCTGGTTCATGGCGACGAAGCTGGTGCTGCGTGGTATCCGGAAGGAGTTCGGCTCCACCGTTGCAGTGGACGACCTTACGCTGAGCGTCGAGGAGGGCGAGTTTCTCTCGCTTCTGGGACCCTCAGGGTGCGGAAAGTCAACGACGCTTGCGATCATTGCCGGCTTCGAGGCTCCTACCCGGGGTGACGTTATCGTCGACGGCCGCCGGATCAACGACGTGCCAGCCCAGGAACGGGGCATCGGGTTGGTGTTTCAAGACTACGCGATTTTCACGCGGATGTCGGTCTTCGAGAACCTGTCTTTCGGCCTCCGCGTTCGTGGGCTTGGCCGCGTCGCTATCGAGGAGCGAGTCGGCCGCGTCGCATCGTTGCTGCACTTGACGGAGGCCCTGCAGCGTCCGAGTGTCAGCCTCAACATGAGCGAACTTCAGCGCGTCGCGCTCGGCCGAGTCCTGGTGCTTGAACCGCCCCTTCTGCTGCTTGACGAGCCGTTGAGCAATCTTGACGCTGCGATACGCCTGACCCTTCGTACGGAGTTGCGACGTTTGCAGCAGGAGCTTCGCCAGACCGTCGTCTACGTGACGCACGATCAAATCGAGGCCATGAGCATGTCGGATCGGATCGCGGTAATGGACGCGGGTCGGATCCTGCAGATCGGGTCGCCGATGGAGATCTTCGATTGCCCGCAGTCTCGGTTTGTCGCAACATTCATCGGGGATCCACCGATCAATATCTTACCCGCAAGCCTCACGACCGTGGGCGGTCACGTGGTGGTTCGACATGGCGGCCTAGCCGTTGCATTCAATGGGGCACAAGCGCAGGCTGCGCTGACGGGGCAGGTCGAGATGGCCTTTCGGCCTACGGACGTGGTAGTCCGCCGGGATTCTTCGTCCCGGGCGGCCTTTGAGATGGTCGTGGACCTTGTGGAGCCACTTGGCAGCGAAACGGTTGTCCATCTTCGGGCCATGGATACGGCGATCCGCGCCGTGGTGCCGCCGGCGTTCGCCCCGCGGGTCGGCGAGCGGGTCGGGGTCTCGATACCTGCCGAAAGAGTCCACTTGATCGATGCCGCATCCGGCATCGTCGTGAGGTGAGCTCTACGGGGACGCTTCGGGTGGAAGGACTGACCAAACGCTTCGGGCGTACGGTGGCTATCGCCGACGTTTCCTTTCAGGTTGGGGACGGGGAACTGTTTACCGTCGTCGGTCCGACGAACGCCGGAAAGACAACGACCTTGCGGACGATCGCGGGCCTCGAGACGCCGGATGGTGGGACGGTGTTCATCAACGACCGTCCGATGAACGCAGTCCACTCCAGCCGCCGCAAGGTCAGTCTGATGTTTCAAAACCTGGCGCTGTTTCCGCACCTCTCGGGCTTTGAGAATATCGCTTTCCCGCTTCGCAACGCACGGATGCGCCGCGAAGAGATACAGCGACGGGTGGAGGAGATCGCCGATCTGCTGAGGATCGGCCATTTGCTGGACCGGCTGCCTCGGACGTATAGTGGTGGAGAGCAACAGCGAGTTGCGCTTGCCCGCGCTCTTGCGCCCACGAGCGAGGTGTTGCTCCTCGACGAGCCTTTGAGCAATCTGGACGCCCATATCCGAACTAGCCTCAGAGCGGAACTCAAGCGGCTACATCGGGAGTTTGGCCGAACGATCGTGTACGTGACACACGATCAAGTTGAGGCCATGAGCCTCTCGGATCGCATCGCCGTCCTGCGTGAGGGACGGATGCAGCAAATCGGCACCCCGGAAGAGATCTACGAGCGACCAGCCAATCGATTTGTCGCCACATTCATCGGCAGCCCGCCGATCAATTTTGTGCCCGCAGCCGTTGTGGAAGACGCGGGCGGTGTATGGCTGACGAATGCGTGGCTGAAACTTCGCGCGCCGGCGCACTTGGCGCCCGCACTCCGGCAGCACCCCCGCGACTCGGTTCTCGTTGCGGTTAGACCAGAGGACATCACGGTCACACCTCTCGCGACCGGGGACAGAGTCGGCGACCTGACAGTGTACGCCGTCGAGCCTCTCGGGGCAAAGACGATCGTCGACGTTAAGACCCCTGACGGGAACATCAAGGCGATCGTCAGGCGGTCGTGGGAAGGCCGACCAAACATGCCCGTGACGGTTGGCGTCGATGAACGGCGCATTCACGTGTTGCGGGAAGGAGACGAAGAGTTCTTGCCGAGCGGCCCGGATCGCGCCGCGCCTGTACAGACGACCAGTGCTGGGTGAGGAGGCGAGCAGATGGCCACACGTACAAAGATGTCGCAACGCATTCTTCCGCCCGCTGTCAGCTTTGAGGAAATGATGGGAATGACTCCCCTGGATATGGCGCAACGGTCATACCTCGTCATGAGTAACTTCCAAGAGCTGCTGAATCAGGCAAACTCGCTGCGAAACACGACGTATCGCGACATGATGCTGGAGTGCCTCCTCGAGCCAAAGATGACGTTCATGGAGAAATACCGGACCCAGCGACAGCAAGAAGAGGCGAAAGCCAAGCTGGTGGAGGCCGGATACGCCGAGGCGAGCACTCCGATCGAGAACCTATTCCCTCCGGACCCGGATCGTCCACAGCCCTATCTGACGACGCCTTCGAGCCACATGGACTTCTACAACGCACACCCGGGGGGGCTTTGCGTTACGGTTGCGCTCAACTGCCGAATCTCGGAGTATTACACGCACATGTATCAAGATCACTTCGGTGTCCCGGTCGATCGGGAGCTGTCCGTTGCGTGCTTGTGCATTCACGAATACCCGAAGGCATGGCTGTACTATTGGCGCCCGGATTTTAGCTGGCCGGATGATCCGATTCTCATCGGGGCCGCGACCTGGGATGCCCACGATGTATACGTCACGGCGGAGCTCATGCATCGGAACTTCGATCCGTTCATGGTAATGGCCGTCGCCGCTGCACACGACATGGGACAGCTGAGCGCGTGGATGGAAGGGCCGCAGGCGGTCGTGCAGTGGACCGGGTACGATGAGGTGGTGAAATTTGTCCATGCGGCTGCTCTGCTGGCCGACAAGGATCCTCGGGACTACGGGCTTGAGCGCAAGAACGGAAAGTACCGGCTGCCTCCACAGCCCGTCGAGATCTGGATCAGCCATCTGGCGGACATGAATTGGCCGTACACAATGGGGGCCGCGCATCTGTGGACGCATGAACTCCTGCGGGAGGTGGCGCGCAACGCGTATAACTTAACCGATAAGGACCTCGCCGGTCTCCCATTTAACAAGTTCAAGGCGTTCGTCTGGTCCCAGGTGGGGCAAATCCCGCTCTACGAGACGCTCGTCCGGGAGGGGAAGGACGCGGCGACGTCGCTCGTGCACGCCGTCGTGCGCCGCTAGCGGGGGCACAGAGATGAAGACTGACCACAGCTTCCAACCCACGGACGGGGAGGTTGGCTTCATCGGTCTTGGGAGAATGGGCAGCGGGATGGCGCGCCGTCTGCTCGGCGCGGGGTATCGACTGCGCGTCTACGATCTGCGCGAGCAGGCCGTCCGGAGCCTTGTCGAGGTCGGTGCCGTCGGTGCGGCCAGCGTTCCACAGGTCGCGTCAGCCTCCCGTTTCATCTTCACAAGCCTGCCGTTGCCGGAGGACGTACAGCACGTCTATCTGGGGGATGCTGGCATCGTTCCAACGATGGCGAGGGGAACGGTGTGCGTGGACGTGAGCACCGTTGATCCCTTCACAGCCCGCCGGGTAGCGGACGGCGTGGCAGCGGCTGGCGGGCGCTTTGTGGCCTGTCCAGTTGGGAAGGGACCGGCTCAGGCTGCGGAGGGCGCGGTGCCGCTGTTTGCTGGGGGACCCGCAGAAGCCATCGAGCTAGCGCGGCCTCTGCTGGACGTGATCGGTCGTCCACTCCACATACTTGGCGACGTCGAGCAAGCAACGGCATTCAAGCTGCTCAGCAATCTCGTTGGCATGGGGAACGTGGCACTGCTCGCCGAGGGCTTCGCGCTGGGCCTCAAGGCTGGGATTGAGCCAAAGCTGCTGGCCGCTGCCCTGCGGGACACGGGCGCCAGCTCGTACCAGCTTGAGGTGCGTCTCCCGTGGATGGTTGTACGCGACTTTGCCCCTCGCTTCAGCGTCGACCTCGCCCTCAAGGATCTCAGGCTGGCTGTCGATATGGCCGCGCGCATGCACGCGCCGGTCCCGCTCGGCGCGGCGGGTCTCCAAACGTTTGTTGCTGCCTCGGCTGAAGGCCTTGGCGACGAAGACGCAGCCTCCGTCCTCAAGTTGTCCGATCGCTAATCGCATCTGAGACTCTTGGGGGCCGTTCCGGCGCTCGCGGGTGTCGCGCGGGCCATGACGGCACCCTCGTGCATCACCATCGTCACCTGCCGCAACACGCCCAGGTCCGCGAGCGGGTCGCCCGGGACGGCGATCAGGTCTGCCGCCATCCCCTCGCGGAGGGTGCCGGTCTCGTCTCCGATGCCGATCGCCGCCGCCGCCCCGGAGGTCGCGGCGACGATCGCCTCCGTCGCGCTGGCCCCGGCCTCGCGGAGCAGCTCCATCTCGGTGACCAGGGCGTCGAACGGCGTGTGCCGCCACCCGGCGTCCGTGCCGGCAACGAGCCGCACCCCGGCCGCCCGCAGCCGGCGGACGTTGTCGAGGTTGCCGTCGCGCATGCGGCGCCACCGGTCCAGCGCCGACTGTGCCTCAGGGGTGCGCGGGGCGGGCTGCGCGAGGGCGTCGACGACGTAGTGGGCGACGGCCAGCGTCGTCGTGACGGGGATCCCGGCCCGCGCGATCGCATCGGCCACGCGCGGGTCCCACTCCTGGCGTCCGGTTGCGTCGACGAGGAAGCTGGCGTGCTCGATCTGATCGGCGCCTGCCGCAACCGCGTTGCTCGTGGCCTCAGCGCACAGCGAGTGGATCCCGGCGCGGCGGCCGAGGCGGTGCGCTTCGTCCACGGCCGCCCGCAGCTCGTCGGCCGAGTAGGAGGCCCGCCACGGGATCGTTCCGAGGGTGCCGCCGCCGCTGGCCATGATCTTGATGTAGTCGGCGCCCGCCTTGAGGAGACCGCGCACCTGGCGGCGCAGCGCGTCCGGCCCGTCCGCCTCGCCCCCGAAGTACCAGCAGTGCCCTCCGGTGATCGTAAGGGGCCGGCCGCAGAGGTGGAGGCGCGGGCACTCGGCGTATCCCAGGCGCCGGGCGCGCCGCAGATCGAGCGTGGTGTCCCGCATGCCGCCGCAGTCGCGCAGCGTTGTGATCCCGGATCTCAGGGCGGCCTGCGCATTGCGGCACGCGATCGCGACCAGCACGCCATCGGGCTCCCGCACGATCGTCTCGAACGGCGTTCCGTCGCCCGGAAGCACGAGGTGGACGTGGGCATCGATCAGCCCTGGGAGCAGCGTGTGGCCCGGCAGGTCGAGGACGGCGGCGTCGGGCGGCCAGAGCCCCTCGGGCCCAGCGCCCGCGTAGACGCCGTGAATCCTCTCGCCGCGCACGACCACCACCGGGCTGTCGACGGGCGGCGCGCCGGTCCCGTCGAGCAGACGCGCCGCGCGCACGACCTGCCACGTCGACGAAGGCATCCGGTTCACTCCCTCGCGTAGTCAGCGCGGCGGCCGGTGGCACGCTGACCTCCGGCCGGGGCTCGATCACCCGGGCGAGGCGCTGGAGCGCCGCGCCGAGGCCACTCCTGCGCCGGCGCGGAAGCGCGCCGCCCCTTTCGGGTCAGGATCCAGGTGAACGGTGGGGGCCGGTCCTAGTCTCCGGCACGCGCGGGCGCCCATCGATGCGCCCACCGCTCGACCTCGGAGACCACCTTGTCCAGGTCGCGGCCCTTCGGCGTCAGCTCGTACTCGATGCGCACAGGCGTTTCGGGATATACGTGGCGACGCACGATCCCTTCGGCCTCGAGCTCCCGGAGCCGCTCGGAGAGCAGGCGATCGTGCAGGCCGGGCACGGCCTCGAGCAGCTCGGAGAACCGGCGGGGGCCGTCCATCAGGACACGGATGATGGCGCCGGTCCAACGCTTGCCGACGAGCTCGACCGCTCGGTGAAACACCGGACAGATTTGCTGGATCTCGTGCATCGCTCGCCCCTCCTCGAATGCTAACAAAATATGAGCCGCTTGACAATAAGAAGTAATTGTGCCATACTGCGTACTGATAAGAAGTACCGACTCTATTACAAGCGACTGCTCTAATATAAGGTCGCGGGGAGAGCGAATAACCATGACGTGGAGGATCGACCCGAGCCATACCAGCGTTGAGTTCGCGGTGCGCCACATGGCCATCGCCACCGTTCGCGGCCGCTTCCGGTCGGTGAGCGGCACGGTCGAGACCGCCGAGGACGGGGCGCTCCGGCAGGTCGAGGCGACGATCGAGGCGGCCAGCGTCGACACGGGAGAACCGCAGCGCGACGCGCACCTGCGCTCCGCAGACTTCTTCGATGCCGACAGGCACCCATACCTGACGTTTCGCAGCACCTCGATCCGGCCGCGGCAGGGTGGGAGGTACGAGGTGACGGGCGATCTGACGATCCGGGGACAGACCCGTCCGGTGACGCTCGAGGTCGAGACCGTTGGTCCTATCTCCGACCCGTGGGGAAACCGCCGGGCCGCGGCGACGATCTCCGGCACGATCAACCGTAAGGACTTCGGCCTGACCTACAACCAGGCGCTGGAGTTTGGCGGCGTGGCGGTCGGCGAAGAGGTGCGCTTCACGATCGACGTCGAGGCCGTGGCGCAGCAGCAGGCCGCGTAAGGCCCGCGGGCGCGCGTCACCCGAGCGCATTCCGGGGACCGCGGGCCCTTGCGGGCGGCGGGACGTCGAGGATCCACAGGCCCCGGCGGTCGTCTCGAGCGCGTCCGGGACGTGCGCCTAGACTCGAAGCCGCGGGTCGAGCACGTCCCGGAGCCCGTCGCCCAGCATGTTGACGCCGAGCACGGTCAGCATGATCGCGAGCCCAGGGAACGTCGAGATCCACCACGCGTCGCGGAGGTAGTCGCGTCCCTCGCTCAGCATCCGGCCCCACTCCGGCGTGGGCGGCTGGCTGCCGAGCCCGATGAAGGAGAGGGCGGCGGCGGAAAGGATCGCGGTGCCCATCCCGAGGGTCGCCGCGACGATGATCGGGGCGACGACGTTGGGCAGGATGTGGCGGGCGAGGATCACCCGCACCGGCACCCCGATGACCCGCGCCGCGTCCACGTACAGTTGCTGCTTGGCCACGAGCACCGAGCCGCGCACCAGCCGGGCGTAGAACGGGATCGCAGCGATGCCCACCGCGATCATCAGGTTGCGGAGGCTCGGCCCCAGCACGCTCACGATGCCGAGCGCCAGCAGGATGCCGGGGAACGCGAGCATGACATCGATGACGCGCATCAGCACGCCGTCGACGAGGCCCCCGGCGTAGCCGGCCACCAGGCCGACGGCAGTCCCCACCGTCGCCGCGATCCCCACGGAGATCGCGCCCACGGAGAGCGAGATGCCCGAGCCGTGGACGACGCGGCTGTACACGTCCCGGCCGTACTGGTCTGTGCCCATCGGATGGGCCCGGCTCGGGCCTTCCAGCGCCGCCGTGACGTCGATCCTGGTCGGGCTGTGCGGCGCGAGAAGGTTCTGGAAGGCCGCGACCGCGGCGAGGGCAGTCACGATCCCCAGGCCCACGAGGGCGCCCCTGTGGCGGCGGAGGCGGGGCGCCAGCATCTGCCAGCGCGTGCGGGGCGCGCGCGCAGGGTGCGCCGTCCCGGCGAGCGCAGACGGCGCGTCAGCCATATCGTATGCGGGGGTCCACCGCGGCATAGACCACGTCCACGGCGAGGTTGACGAGCACGTACCCCACCGCGACGAACAGCACGACCCCCTGCACGAGCGGGAAGTCCTTGTTGAGGATCGCGTTCACGAGGAGCCGGCCGATGCCGGGCCGGCCGAACACCGTCTCGATGATCACGGTCCCGGCGAGCAGGTTGCCAAACTGCAGCCCGAAGATCGTGATGGTCGGGATGAGGGCGTTGAGCAGCCCGTGGCGGAGCACCACCGCCGGCGCCGCCAGGCCCTTCGCCCGGGCGGTGGTGATGTACTCCATGCGCAGGACGTCGAGCATGCTGGAGCGGGTCAGGCGCGCGATGATCGCGGACGCGCCCAGCCCGAGCGCTAGCGCCGGCATCACCAGGTGCGAGACGCCCCCGCCGCCCGTGGCCGGGAGCCATCCGAGGCGCAGCGAGAACACGAAGATCAGGATCAGCCCCAGCCAGAACGAGGGCACGGAGACCCCGGCGAGGGCCACGGCCATCGAGCTGAGATCCCACCACGAATTCTGGCGCACCGCGGCGACGACCCCGAGCGAGATCCCGAGCGCGGCGGCAAACGCGAGGGCCGCGACGGCGAGCTGCACGGTGTCCGGGAGGAGCTCGAGGATCTCGGCCGCTACGGGCCGGCGGTCGCGGATCGACCGGCCGAGATCGCCGTGCGCGGCGCTCCAGATGAAGCGGCCGTACTGCCGGGCAAACGGCTCGTCGAGGTGGAGCTGCGCGCGCATCCGGGCGACCTGGTCGGGGCTGGTGATGAACTCGCTCAGCATCATCTTGACGGGGTCGCCGGGGACGAGGTACAGCATCGAGAACACGGCCAGCGTCACGCCGAAGACGACCGGCAGCGTGGCCAGCAGCCGTGCGGCGATGTAGCGGACCATCGGCGGTTCAGGGCGACGTGGCGCGCGCGACGGCGCCGGAGTCGCTAGGACGCCATCCCACCCCGGCCCATTGCCGGGACGACGCGCCCGCCGTGCCTGCCGCGGAATCCCTGCCCTGTTGCACTACCGGGCAAGCGACACGTCCCCCAGGACCGGGTACGCCGAGTAGTTGTACTTGGTGTTCCGGACGGTGTTGCGCATCACCCACACCGACAGCTCGTCGACGAGCGGCACCGAGACGGCCTCCTGCACGAGGGTGCGCTCGATCCGATCGTAGATCGCGCGGCGCTTCGCCGGGTCGAGGGCGGCTTTCCCCTCCGCGAGGAGCTTGTCGATCTCCGGGTTGGCGTAGCACGACCAGTTGAAGTTTCCCCCGACGTTCTTGCTGCCGAAGAGCGCAAAGAGGCCGTCCCAGTCCGTGCTCCGCAGGAACATGACCGGGCCGTTGGTGGCGCAGTGGTAGTTGTCCTCGTACCACGGCGGCCGCGCCTGGCTCTTGATCCGGGCGTCGATCCCCAGGGACAGGAGCTGGCCCTGCAGCAGCTCCACCTCGGGCAGGTTGCCGCCGCCGTAGTTGATCGAGTTGATCACGAGGGCGAGCGGTTTTCCGTCCTTCTGCCGGATGTTGTTCGGCCCCATCTTCCACCCGGCCTCGTCCAGCAGCTCGCCCGCCTTGCGCGGGTTGTACGGGTACATCGCGCACAGGGCCGGATCGTCCAGCATGTGCCTCGTGAGCGGCGCGCACGCCGCCAGGCCGGTGCCCTTGTAGATGGAATCCACGAACGCGGCCCGGTTGACGCCGTAGTTGAGCGCCTGCCGCACCCTGAGGTCGTTCGTCGGCGGCAGCTTCACGTTGAGCAGCCAGATGCGCGGCGCGCCGGGGTACGGGGTCTTCTCCACCCGCAGGTTCTTGTCGGCCACGAGCCGCGGCAGGACCGCGGCCGGGGTGGACAGGAAGCTGATCATCTGCGTCTCGCCCGACTGCAGCGTGGCCACGCGCGTGCCGGACTCCGGGATGATCTTCCAGACGATCCGGTCGACGTACGCCGGCCCCTGGTGGTCGCTGTACGGCGGACGGCGGTTGTAGGCGGGGGCGCGGGTGAGCGTGATGTGGTCCTTGGCGACGTACTCGGAGACGGTGAACCGCCCGCTGCCCACCGGCTTCTGGTTGACCGCGTCGCCCTGCCCGGGGGTGGTCTTGGGCGAGAGCAGGGAGAGCGTGCCGCCGGCGACGTAGGTCAGGAACGGGGCGTACGGCTCCTTGAAGTTGACCCGCACGGTGTGCGCGTCGATCACATCGGATCCCGCGTACCCCTGCAGGGCCAGCAGCGCGCCGCCGGCCTTGAAGCTTGGGCTCGTGATGCGGTCGAAGTTCCACTTGACCGCCTCGGCGGTGAGCGGCGCGCCGTCCGAGAACACGACGTCTGGCCGCAGCGTGAACGTGAACGACTTGCCGTCCGGCGAGACCTTGTAGGCGGTCGCGAGCCAGGGGGACAGCTTGCCGCGCGTATCTTCGTACAGCAGGTTCTCCGTGACGTCGGTGATGATCTGGAACGTCACCGCCGACGGCGACGCGTGCGGGTCCAGAGTCGGCGGTTCTTGATCGAGCCCGACGGTGAGGGTCCCGCCCGGCGGGGGAGCGGCCCCCGCCCCGCCTCCCAGGCTCGCACCGAGCAGCGCAAGCGCCGCGGCAAGCACGCCGGCTCCCCACCGGGTGGCCCGTCCCCGCTTCATCCCACACCTCCCGTGGCCGCTGCGGCGGCCGGTCGCTCGCTGTACGTTTCCTGACGCGGGGGGCGCTTTCCTCGGCCGGGCGCAGGCGGCGGGCGGCTGCCTACGGGTCACCCGGCGGGCGCTTCCTGGGCCACGGGCGCGGGCAGCGCCGCCTCGCGCAGATACCGGGCCGCGTCCTCCGGCGGCACGGTGTTGATGTAGAAGCCGGACCCCCACTCGAAGCCCGCGACCTGGGACAGCCGGGGGATGACTTCGATGTGCCAGTGGTAGAAGTGCCCGGTCTTCCCCTCGTAGGGGGCCGTGTGGATGATGTAGTTGTAGGGCGGGTTGCCGAGGCAGGTGTGGAGCCGCCCCAGGACCTGGTGGAGGGCCCCGGCGAGCGGCAGCAGGTGGCCGTCACCGAGATCCCCGAAGCTCGCGAGGTGGCGCCGGGGGAGGATCCACAGCTCGAACGGGCACCAGGCCGCGTACGGGGCGAACGCGACGAAGTCCTCGTTCTGCCACACGAGCCGGGTCCGCTGTGCCTCCTCCTGGTGCAGGATGTCGCAGTAGATGCAGCGGCCCTCCCGGGCGAAGTACTGCTGCGCGCCCTCCAGTTCTTCCATCGCGCGCTTCGGGACGATCGGCAGCGCGATGAGCTGCGAGTGCGGATGGGAGAGCGAGGCGCCGGCCGACCTGCCGTGGTTGCGGAAGAGCAGCAGGTACTTGAAGCGCTCGTCGCGGTCGAGGTCCCGGTACCGCTCCCGGTACATCCACAGGACCGAGGCGAGCTGCGCCGGCGGCATCACCGCCGGATGGTCCGTGTGCCGCGGGGTCTCGATGATCACCTCGTGGGCGCCGACGCCCCCCATGCCCTCGAAGACGCCGTCCGCCGTCACGTCCGTCGATCCCTCGATGCGGAGGGCGGGGTACTTGTTCGCCACGACCCGGACCTGCCAGCCGGGCTCATCCGGGTTCGTGCCGGGCCGGCGGATCGCCGCGATCTCCGGCGGGGTCCGCGCTTCCCGTCCCTCGCAGAACGGGCACGTCTCGGAGGCGTTGGCCTGCACCTCTCCCCGGGGGAAGTCCGTGGGCCGCGCCGCTCGCTCCGTCGCGATGATCACCCACCGGCGCGTCACTGGGTCCTTGCGTAGCTCGGGCACGAACCTGCCTCCACGCGGCGCCCGACGTCGATCGCGTCTACGAGCGCACCGCGTCTGTTGTGTTCAACGCTGCGTGCTAGCCCCGCGTTCCCACCCGGGCGCGCGCGGCCAAACGGTACGCGTCCAGATAGCGGCGCGCCGAGCGGCCCCACGAGAAATCCTGGCGCATCCCCGTCTGCTGAAGTTGCCTCCACGCGCGCGGGTCCCGAAACATCGCGATCGCTCGCCGCACCGCGTCGAGGCACGCGTCGGGCGAGTACTGCTCGAACACGAAGCCGTTGGCGTCGCCGCGCGCGAGCGCCTCCGGGGTGGCGTCCACGATCGTGTCGGCCAGCCCCCCGGTCCGGCGCACGACGGGAACCGTGCCGTACCGGAGGCTGTAGAGCTGGTTGAGGCCGGAGGGCTCATACCGGGAGGGCATGAGGAAGATGTCCGCCCCGGCCTCGATACGGTGGGCGAGCGCGTCGTCGAACCCCAGGGTGACCGCCACGTGCTGCGGGAAGCGGCGGTGCAGGCGCTCGAACAACGCGTGGTACCGCGGCTCGCCCGTCCCGAGCAGCACGAACTGGGCGCCCGCGGCGAGGATCGCGTCCAGGATCGCGGCGACGAGATCGAGGCCCTTCTGGTCCACCAGCCGCGTGATCATGCCGATGAGCGGCGCGGCGCCGTCCTCGGCGAGCCCCTGCGTGCGCTGCAGGTCGGCCTTGCAGGTCCGCTTGCCGGACAGATCGTCGGCCGTGTACCGGGCGGCGATGTGGCGGTCGACCGCGGGGTCCCACGCCGAGTAGTCCACGCCGTTCAGGATCCCGAGGAGGTCGCCGGCGCGCTCCCGCAGCACGCCCTCGAGGCCGCACCCGAACTCCGGGGTCTGGATCTCCCGCGCGTACTGCTCGCTCACCGTGCTAAGGAGATCCGCGAAGACGAGCCCGCCCTTGAGAAGGTTGACCCGACCGTAGAACTCGAGCCCGCGCGGTGTGAAGAGGTCCCAGCCCAGCCCGGTGACCGGGAACTGCTCGGCGGGGAACAGCCCCTGGTACGCGAGGTTGTGCACGGTGAGCAGCGTGGCCGTGTTGGCGAGGAGGTCCTCCCGCGGCTCGACCCGCAGCCAGACCGGGAGGAGTGCGGTCTGCCAGTCCTGACAGTGCAGCACATGCGGCGGCCAGCGAAGATGGCGGAGGAGAGCGAGGACGCCCCGGCAGAACACGGTGAACCGCTCGAGGTTGTCCGGGTAGTCGGATCCACCCTCGCCGTACAGGCCGGGCCGGTCGAAGAACCGATCGCACGCGACGAGGTAGACCGGCACCTGGCTTGCGGGAAGGCGGCTCTCGAGGAACTGGACCGGGACGGCCCCGAAGGCGGTCGGCACCTCGGCGCCACCCACCGGCCGGAACCCATACCGCTCCCGCTCGATGGCGCGGTAGCCGGGGAGCACCACTCGGACGTCGCAGCCGGCCTCCGCGAGCGGCCTGGGCAGGGCCCCCGCCACATCGGCCAGCCCGCCGGTCTTGGCGAACGGCACCGCCTCCGGCGTGCAGATGCAGACGCGCACCGCGTCGCTCATGGCCGGATCATGGGGCTGGCGCGGGCCCCCGCAGGACGCCGGTTCTACGGCGACATGCGGCCCGGCTCATCGCCTGACCGTCAGGGTGCCGGTGGCGCGCCCCTCGGCGCCCGGTCGCGCCGCGCTGAGCGTGTACGTCCCGGGCCTCGTGAACGTCACGTCGAGCTGCGCCCGCGCGCCGGGCGGGAGATCAGGGGTCTGCGCCGCGCTGTGTGCGCCGCGCACGCTGAACCGCAGCGTGGTCGGGCCCGTGTTGCGCACGGCAAATCGGGCGGGGCCGGGCCGCAGGACGACGACCGCGGGGTCGAGCGTCGTATCGGTGAGGATCACGGGGATGACCTGCGGCTGGCCCGCCGTCACGAGCTGCCGGAGGAGCCCCCGCGACTCCCCCACGCCGAGGCCCACGGCGACCGCGAGCATGGCGGCGACCCCGAGGCGCGCGCCCCAGACCGCCGCCTGCGCCCGCCGCCGCGGCCGGCGGGCGCGGACCCGGAGCGCAGTGGAGGGGGTGTACGGGTCCACGAGCGCACGATGTTCGCCGCCCGCGCGGGATGGTCCTGCCCGCCCGGCAGGAGGTGGCCGGGAGGGTCCGGAAGATACGGCGCGGGCGGATGCCCCGCCGGCCCGCGTCGTCACGGAACGCCGGCGCGCACCGGTCCGTACAACGGGAGAGGGCGCGGCCGGGGGAGGTGCGCCCGCCGCACACACACGAGGGGGGATGGGCATGCAGCGGTGGCTCCTGCGAGGCGCGGCGCTTGCGATTCCCGCGCTGTTGCTCACGCTCGCGACGGCCGGGCAGCCGGCCACGATGCCGGAGATCAAGATCGGCACGGTGCTGCCGCTGACCGGCGCCTTCGGCGCGTCGGGCAACTACTTCAAGCAGGGCTACACGATGGCGATCGACGACGTGAACAAGGCCGGGGGGCTTGCCGTCGGCGGGCAGAAGTACCAGGTCAGCCTCACGGTGCTGGACGACGGCAGCGACGGGACGCGGTCCCGCAGCCTCGTGGAGAAGCTCGTCACCGACCAGCACGTCAACTTCCTGCTGGGCGGTTACGATACGTCGCTCGTCGAGGCGCAGGAGGTCGTGCCGGATCAGTACAAGATCCCGTACGTCGAGGGCGGCGGGGCGGCCTCGGAGATCTTCAAGCGCGGCTACAAGTACGTCTTCGGCACGCTCGCGACCGTCTACGACATGGGAAAGATCACGATGGATTTCATCGCCTACGAGATCTCCCAGGGCAAGCTGCCGAAGCCGGTCTCGCTCGCGGTCGTGTGGGAGAACACCGACCACGGCAAGGACTACATCAACGCGGTCCTCGACCAGGCCAAGGCTCACCCGGATCTCTTCAAGGTCGTGCTCAACCAGTCGTTTCAGCTCAACGGGAGCGACTTCTCCCCGCTCCTCCAGCAGGTGAAGGCTTCGAACGCGACCGTGTTCCTCTCGGACGCCCACCTGCCGGACTTCATCACGATGCATCGTCAGTATCTCCAGGCCGGGATGCACCACGAGCTGGTGTCCTACGGGGCGCGCGGCCCGGACCAGAAGGGGCGGCAGGCCCTCGGCCCGGGCGCCGACTACCTCATCGCCGCGCTGTGGTGGACGCCGGCGCTGAAGGATCCGGCCTCGCAGCTGTTCACGGACCGGTACACGAAGGAGTACCACGCCGTGCCGGACTGGTTCCAGGCGCTGTCGTACGACACGGCGCGCGTGCTGCTGCAGGCGATCCGGAACGCGGGCACCCTGCAGGGGCCGGCGGTGCGGGACGCCCTGGCGCGCGGTGTGTTCCGTAACGCGCTGGTCCCGGGCGGCGTGATCCGCTTCGGCCCGAACGGCCAGATCGCGGGATCGCCGTACGTCATGGTGCAGAATATGCCGGGCAACACGGTGCGGATCGTCTGGCCGCGCAAGCTCCCGGAGACGCGCGACGCGATCCTGCCGATGCCACGCATGCAGTAGTGCTGACGGCGCCAAACCTCATCTCGGTCGGCATCGCGGCGCTGCTGACGGCGGGGCTGTACGCGGTGATGTCGTACGGCCTCGCCATCATTTACGGCGTCATGAAGGTGATCAACCTCAGCCACGCCGGGTTCCTGATGCTGGGGGCGTTCATGACGCTGGTGTACTTCCAGCGGTGGCACCTCGACCCGCTCCTCGGCGCCCTCCTGAACCTCCCGGTGTTCTTTGCCGCGGGGTGGGTGCTCTACGCCGTGCTGGTCCGTCGCGTCATGACCTCGCTCCCGATCGCCTCGCTGCTGCTGTTGTTTGCGCTCTGGCTCGTCCTCCAGAACGTCGCGCTGGCGATCTGGGGCAGCGAGGATCAGTCGATCATCACCGCGTACACCTACAAGGCGCTGCCCGTGCTGGGCTTCCGCATCCCGCTCACCCGGCTGCTCGTGTTCGGGGTGGCGCTCGCAACCCTCGGCGTGCTCCACTTCGTCCTGGGCCACACGTACGTGGGCAAGGCGCTGCGGGCGACCGTGCAGGACCCGCAGGCCGGGGTGCTGGTCGGGATCGATACGGAGCGCATCAGCGCCGTGGCCTTCGGGCTGGGCACCGCGTTTGCCGCGTTCGCCGGGAGCTTGCTCACGCTGCTGTTCAGCTTCACCCCGGACTTCGGCGGGCCGTTCCAGCTGAAGAGCTTCACGATCATCGTGCTGGGCGGGCTGGAGAACTTCGCCGGGGTGACCGTAGGGGCGGCGATCCTGTCGTTCGTGGAGTCGTACGCGGTGCTGTTCATGAAGGCGAGCCTGCAGAACGTCATCGCCTACGCGCTGCTCGTCGTGGCGCTGATCGTGATGCCGGGCGGGGTCGCGCAGCTCTGGACTCGCAGCCGGTCGTGAGGGCCCTCTCCGCGCGGCTGCCCTGGGCCCGCGGGGCTCCGTGGGCGCCGCGCGCGTCGGCCCTGGCCGCCCTCGCGCTCGGGATCCTGCTGGCGCTCGTGCCCGCGGTCGCCCCGCGCGACATCACGCTCCTCAACCTGGGGTTCTTCACGTTCCTCTACGTCGCGCAGGGGCTCGCCTGGAACGTGCTCGGCGGATACGCCGGGTACGTGTCGTTCGGGTACGCGGCGTTCTTCGGATTGGGCGCGTACACGACCGCGCTGCTCTGGTTGGCCGGCTGGCCGCCGCTGGCGACCTATCCTGTCGCCGGTATCGTCGCGGCGGCGTTCTCCCTGATCGTGGGCGTGCCCACGCTGCGGCTCGTGGGCCCGTATTTTTCGATCGCGACGATCGGCGTCGGGGAGGCGATGCGGGTCCTCATGCTCAACCTCGACCGGATCACCGGCGGGGCCTCCGGGCTCAACCTCCCGACCGCCGTGCCCTCCAAGACGTGGTTCTACACGACCTCCCTCCTCTTCGCCGCGGTGGCGTTCGCGGTGGCCGCCTGGGTGCGCGGCTCTCGGGTCGGGCTCGGGCTCATGGCGCTGCGGATGGACCTCGAGGCGGCGGAGAGCCTCGGGGTGCGGACGGCCCTGTTCAAGAACGTCGCGCACAGCCTGGGCGCGTTCCTCGTCGGCGCGTGCGGGGGCCTGTACGCCACGTTCCTCCAGTACGTGCACCCCGACACGGTGTTCAGCTTCACCGAGAGCATCAGCCTGGTGCTGATCGCGCTCATCGGCGGCCTCGGCACCGTGTGGGGCCCGGTGCTCGGCGCGGTCGTGTTCTACGCGGTGCAGGACTACCTGCAGACCAGCTACCCGACGTTCCACCTGCTGGTGTACGGCGTGCTCCTGATCCTCATCCTCCTGTTCGAGCCGAAGGGGCTGGCCGGCCTGGCCGAGCGGGCATGGCGCCGGATGCGCGGCGCGCCCGCTCGTCTCGCGCCCGCGGGGCCGAGCGGGGCCGAGCCGGCCGCGCCCGGGCGGGGCGGGGCGGGATGACCGCCGCGCTCGCGCTCGAGCACGTGACGAAGCGCTTCGGCGGCCTGCTCGCCGTGTCCGATGTGTCGATCGAGGTCGCCCCGGGGCAGATCACCGGCCTCATCGGCCCGAACGGCGCCGGCAAGACGACCCTGTTCCGCGTCATCAGCGGCGGCCTCCGCCCCTCCGCCGGGCGCGTGTTCTTCGAGGGACGGGAGATCACGGGGTGGAGCCCCCACGCGGTGTGCCGCCTCGGCGTGTGCGCGACGCACCAGATCGTGCGCCCGTTTCCGGACCTTACGGTGCTCGAGAACGTCCTGGTCGCCGCCGCGTTCGGGAGCGGCGGCCGGCTCGCCCCCCGCTCCCCCCGCGCGGAGGCCGAGGAGGTGCTGGAGTTTACGGGGCTCGCCTCTCGGGGCGACGCGCCGGCCGCGGCCCTCACGCTCGCCCAGCGCAAGCGCCTCGAGATCGCCCGCGCGCTCGCGACCCGGCCGTCGGTGCTCCTCCTCGACGAGGCGCTGGCCGGGCTGACGCCGACCGAATCGCAGCAGGCGGTCGCGCTGATCCGCCGGATCCGCGACCGCGGCGTGACGATCGTGATGATCGAGCACGTGATGCGGGCCGTGATGGACCTGTCCGACCGGGTGCTGGTCCTCAACTACGGCCGGCTGATCGCCGATGGGCCGCCTCGCGCGGTGACGAGCGACCCGCAGGTGATCGAAGCGTACCTCGGCCGGGCGCTGGAGGAGGCCTGAGGGCCTGGGAGCGCGTGGTGGCCCCCCTGCTCGAGGTCGAGAAGATCGCGGCGGCGTACGGCGAGGTCCGCGCGCTGTGGGACGTCTCGTTCTCCGTGCAGACGGGCGAGATCGTGACGCTGCTCGGCGCGAACGGCGCGGGCAAGACCACGACGATGCGGGTCATCTCCGGCCTGCTGCGCCCGCTCGGCGGCGAGGTCCGGCTCGGCGGCCGGCCGATCCACCGCCTCCCCGCCCCCCGCATCGTGGCATCGGGCATCGTCCAGATCCCCGAGGGGCGGCGCCTGTGGCCGCGGATGAGCGTGCTCGAAAACCTGGAGCTGGGCGCGTATCTCCCGGAGAGCCGTGCGCGCCGCGCGCAGACCCTCGATTGGGTGTTCTCGCTGTTCCCGCGGCTCGCCGAGCGCCGCGCCCAGCTCGCGGGGACCCTCTCCGGCGGGGAGCAGCAGATGCTGGCGATCGGCCGGGGGCTAATGAGTCGGCCGCGCCTCCTGATGCTCGACGAGCCGTCGCTCGGGCTGGCCCCGATCCTGGTGCGCGAGGTCTTCGAGATCGTCCGGAAGATCAACGCCGAGGGCGTGACCGTGCTGCTCGTCGAGCAGAACGTGCGCCAGGCGCTCGAGCTCGCGACGCGCGGGTACGTACTGGAGACCGGCCGGATCACCCGGTCCGGCACCGCCGCCGAGCTGCTCCAGGACCCCGAGATCAAGCGGGCGTACCTCGGGATGTAGTGCCGCGGGGCAGAAGGTCCGTGGCGGGGACGGTAGGGCGGGGGCGCCGGCCTGGGCGCCCTTAGGTCTCGGTCTCGACCATACAGAATCAGAGGAAGGCCTCGACCCTCGGCCCCGCGGTGGCCTCGCTCGACCATCGGAGTCGTTGTGGAAGGTCTCGACCCCTCCGGTCGACCCCGTGCCTCGAAGGCACGGGAAGGCAGGCCCCGCACCCCCTCTCACCGGCCACGCTGGTGCGATGGTGTAGTAGGCGCGCCGCAGAGGATGAGCGCGAGGTCCGCGACGTTCGTGTTGGTCGGCCCGGTGCGGATCAGATCGCCCACCGCATCGAGCAGGGGGTAGGCGTCGTTGTCCCGCAGATGCCGGGCCGGATCCAGGCCCCGGGCGCGGGCTCGCGCGGCGGTCGTGCCGTCCGCCACCGCCCCTGCCGCATCGGTCGGGCCGTCGGTGCCGTCGGTCGCGAAGCTCACGAGCAGGACATCCGGGATCCCCTCGAGGGCCAGGGCCGCGGCGAGCGCGAGCTCCTGGTTTCGCCCGCCCCTGCCCGGGCCCGTCACCGTGACGGTCGTCTCGCCGCCGGCCACCACGCACGCCGGCCGCCTGACCGGATCGCCGGTCGCCGCGATCTGCCGGGCGATCCCGGCGAGGACGCGGCCGACCTCGCGCGCCTCGCCTTCCATAAAGGTGGACAGCAGCAGCGGGTGAAACCCGATCCGCTCCGCTTCCTCCGCTGCCGCGCGGGCGGCCGTCGCGTTGTCGGCGACGATCGCCGCATGAGCCTTCTCGAACACCGGATCCCCCGGCTTGGGCGTCTCGGGCAGCCTCCCCTGCTCGCCGTGCCGGAGCACCTCGCGCGCGGCGGCCGGTACCCGGTCGGCGATGCCGTACCTGCCGAGGATGCCGAGCGCATCCGCGTAGGTCGTCGGATCGGGGGCGGTGGGGCCGGATGCGATCGCGTCGAGCGGCGAGCCTACGATGTCCGAGACGACGAGCGTGATCACGCGAGCCGGGGCCGCCGCGCGCGCGAGCTGTCCGCCGCCGATCTGCGACAGGTGCTTGCGAACGGCGTTCACCTCGGTGATCGTGGCGCCCGATCGGAGCAGCAGCTGCGTGGTCGCGGCGATGTCGTCGAACGTGACGCCGGCGCGCGGGAGGGGGAGCAGCGCCGAGCCGCCGCCGGAGACGAGCGCGATCACGAGGTCGTCCGGCCCCAGCCCGCTCAGGAGCCCCAGCATCTCGCGCGCGGCCGAGCAGCCAGCAGCGTCCGGGATCGGATGGCCCGCCTCGCGCAGCGCGACGCGCCGCAGCGGCGCGGCGTAGCCGCGCCGCACGACCACGAGCCCCGCCGCGAGACGGTCGCCCAGGACCTCCTCGGTGGCGCGCGCCATCGGCGCGGCGGCCTTGCCGGCCCCGACCACCACCACGCGTGCGGTAGGCGCGAGGCGGAAGGCGCGGCCTCCCGCGACGAGCGCATCGGGCCGGAGCGCCAGCGCGCGCAAGGTCGCGGCGTACGGGTCCGCCGCTCCAAGCGCCCGGACGAGGATCTGCGCGGCGGCCCGGCGGAGCGAGGCCGTCGCGGCAACCCCGAACAGGCGCTCCTCGAACCGTACGGCCGCCTGCCCCTCCCCGTCCATCCGCACGAAGGTGCCGCCCTGCCGCGGCAGCCTACTCCTTCCGCTCGATCCGCACGATCGTCCCCGCCCGCACCGCTGCGAAGACCGCGGCGTCTCCATCGACCCGGCCGAATACGTTGACCGGGCTGGCGGGCCGGATCTCGGAGCCGCGGCTCGCGGGCGTGGGCCCGAAGAAGATGCAGAACGCGCGTCCCGGCGGCCAGTAGCCGAGGTCGCCCTTGGCCACGACCTCCCGGGGAGACTCCGGCTCGCAGCTCACCGGGATCGAGAAGTAGATCTCGTCGCCCCAGGTGCTCGCGCGGGCCTCGATCGGGAGCGCGCGCCAGATCTCCCCGGCGGTCCGGCTGTCGTTGAGGGTCGCGGTCGCAGAGACGCGCCCGGCCGTGATCGTGATCGCCCGCACGGTGCCTCCTCCCGGCGTCGCCCGAAGCCTTCCGCCCTCCTCAGCCGACCGCGATCGGGCCCCGGCGACCGTTCGGCGGCACAGCGAGGACCGCGTCCGCTGCGCCGCCGGCGCGGTCCAGCGCCGCGCGCACCGTGTCGCGCGCGAGCGACGTCAGGTTGTTGGCCTCGCTGAGGTGGGCCAGGCATACCGCCCGGCGCCGGCCGGCGGTGCGCGCGAGCGCCCGCGCGGCGTCGTCGTTGCTGAGGTGGCCGCGCCCGCTCATGATCCGGTTCTTCAGGAACCAGGGGTAGCGGCTCACGCAGAGCAGCCCGAGGTCGTAGTTGCTCTCCAGCACGACGAGATCGGCGGCGGCGAGGTGCGCGTCCAGGCTCGCGTCCGTGCTGCCCAAGTCCGTCGCGATCGTGATCCTGCGGCCGGCGGTCTCGATCGTGAACCCCACCGGCTCCGCGGCGTCGTGCGGCACCGGAAACGCGGCGATGTGCGTGCGGCCGATCTCGAACGGCCGGCGCGTCTCGAATGCCCGGACCACCGCGCCGGCCAGCGCCGCGCCGGCCGCCTCGAGCGTCGCGGGGTTGCCGTACACCGGGACCGCGGCGGCCCTGCTGATCGCGCCGGCGCCGCGGGCATGGTCCTCGTGCTCGTGCGTGAGCAGGATCGCGCTGAGGTCCACGAGGCGCACGCCAGCCGGCGCAAGCGCGCGCTCCACCGCGTCCGGGGAGAGCCCGGCGTCGACGAGCAGGCGATCGCCGTTCGACTCGACCAGGATGGCGTTCCCCGCGCTGCCGCTCGCGAGCACGGTGACGCGGCACGCCGCGAGCGTGCCGGTCATCGGAGCCCGACCTCCCACGGCAACAGCGCGAGCACCCTCTCCTCCAGCAGCGTGCCGAGCCCCGCCGGCGCCTCCCAGGCGCCGGCCAGGGGGGCGAACGGGCCCCGAACGCCCACGGGGACCCCCGGCGGCGGCTTGATCTGGACCACCGGCACCAGCCAGGACGGCGAGACCCCCATCAGCTCCTTCGCCGCGTCCAGCGCCGCCTGAAAGTCGCCGAGCGCGTCCACGAGCCGGCGCTGCTGTGCCTGCCGCCCGGTCCAGACACGGCCGCGGGCGACCGCGAGGACCTCCTCCCGGGACAGCCCGCGCCCGGATGCGACCCGGTCCACGAACCGGTCGTACATCTCCGCCATCTGCGCCCGGATTCGGCGACGCTCCTCGTCCGAAAACGGCGCAAACGGTGATGCCATCGCGGCGGCGTCCCCGCGTCCGAGGATCTCCCGGTGGACGCCGAGGCGCTCCGTGAGCCCGTGCACGTTGAACTTGCCGGCAATGACGCCGATCGAGCCGGTGAGGGTCGCCGGCTGGCTGACGATCCTCCTGGCGGCGGTGGCGACGTAGTAGCCGCCGGACGCTGCGACGTTGCTGAGGAACGCGACGACCGGCTTCCTGCGGCCGGCGCGGTCGAGCTCGCGCCAGATGAGGTCGGAGGCGATCGCGGACCCACCTGGGGAGTCCACGGACAGGACGATCGCGCCAAAGAGAGGATTGCGCTCGACCGCCCGGATCGCGCGCGCGATCGTCGCGTGGCCGGTGGCCTCTCCGCCGAGCAAGGGGATGGGGACCGGCGAGCGCGGCCGGCTCTCGCCCACCTGGATCACGCCCCGGACGCTGATCACGCCGATCGCGCGGCCCGCCATGCGCCACCGGAACGGCTGCCGCAGCCGCCGGCGGGCCAGCCTCCAGGGCAGGATCATCGGCGCGCGCCCGCCGCTCGCCAGATACCGGGGAAGCTCGTCCTCGAACAGCAGCGCATCGACGAGGCCGGCTTCCCGCGCCTGGCGGGCCGACAGCGGCGCCCGGTTCACGAGCGCCCGGACCGTCTCGGGCGCCAGCCGGCGGGCCGCGGCCACGTCCGCGATCACCTCGTCGAAGACCGAATCGAGGATCGCGTTCAGCGCTTCCCGCATCGGCGCGGACATCGTGCCGCGCACAAAGGGCTCCGCCGCCGTCTTGTACTCCGCGATCTGCTCGAACTCGCCGACGATCCCGAGCCGCTTGAGCGCGTCCCCGTAGAACGTGACCTCGAGCGCCATGCCGACGAGGTCGAGGATCCCGCTCTCGGGCATCACGATCGCGTCGGCGCAGCTCGCCAGGTAGTAGAGCCGGGTCGAGGCCTGCGGCAGGTACGCCACGACCCGCCCGCCGCGGGCGCGGTAGCGCGCGAAGACGGCCCGCAGACTCTGGACCGACGCCAGCCCGGCCTGGAAGTCGTGGGCCGTGAGGATCACCCCGGCGACCCGGCGGTTCGCGGCGACGATCTGGAGCTGCCGGCGGACATCGTCGACGGTCGGCGGCTGCCGGACCCACCACGGCGTCCGCGTGCGGTGCTCCGGATACGGCCCGGAGAGCTCGAGCTGGACGTACATCGGGCGCGGGCCGAGCGCGGACACCGCGAGGTTCCGCAGGAAGACGAGCGCATCGTAGCAGAGATCGGTGAGCCAGACGAGGAACCGCATCGCGCCTATACGTTCGCGGCGCTCCGAGGGTCTCCTTGGAGGCTACCGCGCTCCTGCCCGGAGCGAGAGCGCGATCGCGGCCGCCAGGAGCGCCACCAGCGGCCAGTGCACCGCGCGGGTCTGCGCGCGCAGCGGGGCGCCGTCCGGCAGGGCCCTCCACACGAGCGCGCGCCCCTCGCGGCCGGGCGCATTCGTCGCGACGACCGCCCCCGGCATCTCGAGGGCGATGCGGACGTCCACCGGCACTCCGGCCTGGGAGGACAGGCGGCTGCCCGCCACGGTCAGCTCTTCCGCGTAGGTGGTCAGGAGGCCCCACCCGCGCTTGCTGACCCGGACGCCGCCGAGCGTCAGCGCGGCGGGCGCGAGCACCCGGCCGAGGGCCCCCTGGTCCACGCGCTGGACCAGCTCGAGGGGCGGGGACTCGCCCGCCCTGATCTCCGCGTCGAACGTGGTGGCTCCCTCCCCGGCGATCAGGACCGCCGCGGACACCGCAACGCCGAGCCAGAAGGCCAGCACCATCTGCCGCATCGCGCCTGCTCCTCTCGTGGGGCGAGTCGTCCTCAGGATCTGTGCCCACGCCGGCTGCCGCAGCGGACTCCCGCGGGCGGGGCGGCGACCGGGCCGCGGTGGCGCGGAGCAGGGCCCCGCCGCCGGGCGACCGAACTGGAGCCGGTGTGGGGGCGCAGCGGGCCCGCCCGCCTCATACCACGGCCGGCCTCGCCGCCGCGGCGCCGCGCCGGCTCGTCGCGCAGCTCGTGCGGCGCGCCCGGGATCTCGGCAAAGCATCCGGCGCCGGCGCGCCCCCGTTCGCCCCGGAGCGTCTCGCCGCCCGCTGCGGCATTGTCCGGGTCGAGCGCGCGCCGGTCCCGGAAGGCGCGCGGATCCGGGCGCACGAGCCCGCCCGGGACGGCGGCCCGCGCTGGGTGCTGACGATCCACCCAGCCCTTCCGCCGCACACTCCTCAATGGAATGGCGCCTTCGCCTGCGCCCTGGCGCGCACCCTCCTTCCTCCGGAGGCACGAGGCGGCGTGGCCGACGCGCTCGTGGAGATCGGCGCGGCCGAGCTGCTCCTGCCGATGCACGCCTTCCGCGCGGAGGCGGCCCGGACCGACCTGACGATGGACGGCGTGCGGGAGCTGGCCATGCGCTTCGCCGCGCCGATCCGCCTGACGGTCCGCCAGTGGCTGCGGGCGGGGACGTGGCGCGGGTTCGCCCTGTTGTGGCGCGAGGAGGACGGGGTGCTCCGGCTGCGATGGCGGGCCGTGTCACCCGGCGCCCGGCTCCCGCGCACCGCCGTCATCGGCGCACCGGCCGCCGCTGTCTGGAGCGACGGCTCGCGGCTGTACGCGACGCACCGCACGGGGCGTCCCCAGCACAGGGTGGAGGAGGTCCGGACGGGCGCCGGATCGGCCTGGTGGTTCGCGCGGTTTGGGGTGGTGCGCGATCATATCTGGACGCCGGCGCCTCGCACCGAAAGGGCGGTGCTGGCCCTGGTGGCGCTCGGGTAGCCGGCGTCGCTCGGGAGCTTTTCCTGGGAATCGCTGCTATGGTATCATGGGCACACATTCGGGGGAAGTATTGGTCAGAGGGCGGCGGCCTGCCGGCGCCCGGAGTTCTGCACATTTAGGAGTGAGACCCTATGGGCTCATCGCATTCGTCGCGCACACATCTCCGGTCGTTGCTCGCAGGGCTGCTGGCCACCGTGATGCTGGTGGTGCCGTTCTCGCAAGTGCCCCACGCGGCAGCCGCCGACGCCTCGCTCGTGATCGCCGCGCTGCACGTGCTGGAGCAGCAGTACGTCGACCCGGTCCAGCCGGTGCCGCTCCTGAACGCCGCGCTCGCCACACTGCGCAAGGCCACCCGGCTCGGCGGCGACGCGCTGCCCGACATCGCCCCGGGCACCCCCGCCGCCGACGCCGCCTCCCAGTTCACGGCCGAGTTCGCGCGGGCCGTGCAGACCGGCGCCATGCCGGAGACGCAGCTCGCGTACCTGGCCACCAGCGGGATGCTGGCCTCGCTGCACGATAGCCACACGCACTTCCTGACCCCGCAGCAGCTGCGCGAAGAGCGCCGGCAGCTGTTTGGCAACCCGGTGTTCACGGGGATCGGGGTGACGATCACCCAGCGGAAGGACGCCTCCGGCACCGGGTGGATCTTCGTCGAGGACGTCTTCCCGGGGTCGCCCGCCGAGGCGGCGGGGGTCCATCGGTTCGACCGGATCGTCCAGGTGGACGGCAAGTCCCTGCGAAACGTGGACGTAGTAGACGCGAGCCAGCTCATTCGCGGGCCGGCCGGGTCCACCGCGTCGCTCGTGGTCCAGCGGGACGCCCAGATGGTGCAGCTCTCCGTGACCCGCGCGCCGATCCGGGTGCTGCCCGTGCAGACGCGGTGGCTGCGTCCCGGCGTGGCCTACGTGAAGATCTTCGGCTTCTCGCAGGGGGCGGGCCGGGAGATCCGCCAGGACCTGGAGCGGCTGGGGGTCGGGCAGATTCGGTCGGTCGTGCTGGACCTGCGGGGCAACCCGGGCGGGCTGATCGTGGAGGCCGCGAGCGTGGGCGGGGTGTTCCTGCCCCCGCGCACGGTGCTGGCGCGCATCCACGAGCGGGGCGAGGAGCCGAGCGCGCTGCGCACGACCGGGATCCCGCTGGTCCCCACGACCCCGCTCGTGGTGCTCGTGGACGGTCTGAGCGCCTCGGCGTCCGAGATCCTGACCGGGGCGTTCAAGGACTACCAGCGGGCGACGATCGTCGGGGAGAAGACCGCGGGCGCCCTCGGTGGATCGGTCACGGTGGCGCTGCCGGAGGGCGGGATGTCCGTCACGGTGGAGCGGATCCTGACCCCGAAGAACGCCCAGGTGGAGGGCACCGGGATCGCGCCCGATGTGCCGGTGACCCTGACGGTCGCGGACATGGAGCGGGGCCAGGACACGCAGCTCGAGGCGGCGCTGCACGCGCTCGGCCAGGCCGGCGCCCCGCGGAGCGCCCCCCAGGGCCGCAAGCCCGCCGCGAGCCGCTAGTGCAGGTCGCGCACTGTCGACCGGGGGCCGCGCGGCGGGCGTGCCCTCCCCGGGCCCCCTAACGCATCGCGGGAGAATGGCGATTCGCTGGGGTGGGACTCCGTTCCTCGACCGGACGGGCGGGGCACGCCCGCGGCCGATCTGTCTCGCCCCTTGTTAGACTTCGGAGAGCACGCACCCGTGCTCTGTTCAGGACAGGGCGCTACGCGGTGATGCCCGCACGGCCGGTCAGCGCAGGAGTTCCAGCTCCTCCAGGCGCAGCCGCATCGCGGTAGGGCTGACACCGAACATCCGGGCGAGCGTCGCGACCACCTCGCCCGCCTCGGCTTCGCGGCGCCGCAGGCCGAGCGCGCGGGAGATCCTGGGCGCGAGCTCCGCGAAGCGGCCGCGGACCTTCTCCTCGGGCATCAGCACCTCGGCGGCGAACGCTTTGGCCTCGCGCTCCTCGCGCCGGCGGCGCGGCTCCAGGATGCCCGGGAGCGCGCCCGGCGGGCCGCTTGCGACGAGCGCGCTGTGCTCCAGCAGCGCATGGCCCAGTTCCTCAGCGATGACCCAGCGCCGCTCGGCGTCGGAGAGCCGGTTCCGCCTGACGACGATGGCGATGTGATCGCCGTCTCGCGCGATCGTGCCCCGCTCGCCACCCGGCAACGCGCGCTCGCGCACGGGGTAGCCGTGCTGCTCGGCGATCCGTTGAATGTCCACCGGCACCTCCCGGGCCCCCGCCAGCACCGCGCGGGCGCGCGCTCTCGCGCGGGCCGCCCCGGGCGCCGACGGGCCGGCGGCCGCCAGAAAGGCGCGCAGCGCGTTGAGGTCCCGCTGCGCCTCCGGGGAGAGGGCGTGCGCGCCGGCGTCCATCTGCACGCTCCGGCAGGTCTGGCACAGCCAGGCCACGGGCGGCTCGCACGTCGAGTCGAGGAACGCCTCCAGTTCTCCGCCGCAGCCGGGGCACGACCGGACCGTCTTCACGGTAGCTCTGATTGTAGCACAGGCCTGCAACGCGCCATCTCGGACGGCATCCATCCGCCGGGAGGGACTCGGGGGCGCGAGCCGGGGTGGCTCGATGCGCGGGAAGGAGGGTTGTCCGGGCGCCCCCGCTTCACTGCGGCGTCTGTCGAGCTATCCGGGAGGAAGCGCCCCGCGCCCTGTCGTCCACCGCGAGGTAGACCAGCGGCTCCCCGGGGAAGTTTTCGAGCCCCGTGACCTTGTCGCCGCGCACACTCCACGTGTCCATCCAATTGTACTCGATGATTCGCCGGGTGACCCTGGAGTACAGCCGGGTGTGCCCGAAGACCGTCACGTGCGACGGGCGGAACAGGTAGGCCTCCGGCTTGATCTGCTCGATGATCACGCGCGACAGGAGGAACCGGAGGAGTCGCGCCACACGGTTGCGTCCGGCGAACCGCCTCGAGCGCGCCTCGGTGGGCCCGCTCCGGAATCTCCAGTCGATGTTGTCAGCGAAGCGGGCCAGGGCGGCCGCGACCTCACCTCGCTGCAGCAGCGAGTACAGGACCGGGATTAGGTGGAGACTGCCGAAATGCACACTCGTCCTCCCACGGCGCGGCTGTGCGGGCGACGCCACGTGAAGCCTGCGGTCCATAGACGACCCTGGGATACGCCGGATGTTCGCGCGCCCGCAACCATGAGCCCCGCCCCATCGACGCCACGCGGGCCTCCTGCGCCGGCGGTCGAGAGCGCGCGCGCGGAGCCGCGGCCGCCGGGACCGTCCCGCAAGGCGGCATCCGGTGGCCTCCTGACGTCCGCGCCGGACGGCTCCGCGCTCGCGGGGCCCACAGGAGTCGGCGAGGCGGCGGCCAACGAGGTCGTCCCTGCCACGGGATGGGGGTGGAGCCAGGTCACGGAGTACACCCGTACCGGACCTTCCCGGTGGACCAACCACAGATGCGCCTTCGACGCCAGTAAGGCCTCGATCCTCGCGAATTCCTTGTCTTCATCGCGGCTGATCACAATCGACGACTGGCGTTTCCTCAGGAACGACCCAAGCGCCGCACCTGGGGTCCAGGCATCGACGATCGACGAACGAGGAGCAAATTCGGGAAAGAAGAGCAGGAAGTATGTGGCTTCCCCGCCCATGTCGGTCAGGAGCACGGCATCATTGCGGTAGGGGCTCTGTCTCAGCCACGCGCCCACCTTGGTGATTTCCGCGGGCTGCTTTCGCGTCACGTACAGCGGCGAGCCGTAGGAAAACGTCGAGAGCCAGATGTAATGTGCAGCGGCCGCTCCGACCGATAGGATGCTCGCCACCAGCACGGCCCCGAGCGCCCGGCGATGGCTCCGCGCATACGGCTCGAACGGCAACACCGCGAGCGGGAGGGCCAGGACGAAGCTGAGGAGCAGAAACCGGTCTCCCTCCCAGTGCACGCGAGCCACCGCAACAACGAGCATCAGCGTCCACGACACGCCCGCCATCACCAGATGGAGGGCGGGCTCCGGTCCGATCCGGCCACCGGCGGCCCGGAAGACCTGCAGCCCCGCGCCCCAGCACGCTGCGACGGCGACGACGCCGAGATGACCGACCGCTCTGCGCCCGAGCGTGTGGATCGCGCGCGCGAAGTCGACCGGATGCAGGCGGATCGTCGGATCGGGGGAATCTCCCGCGGCCGCCGCGCCGATCTGCAGGAGGCGGCCGCCACCGCCAGAAGCGTAGTTCCCCAGCATCCACGCGAGCGGAAAGGCCAGCAGGATGGCCAGCATGAGAGCGCTGGTCGACCGCGTCCCGGTCCTCAGGAAGTAGTAGGCTGGAAAGAGCGGGATGAGCGGCCACACCTCGTAGCGGGTCATCGCCGCCGTCGCGAGGCAGAGGAGCGATAGCGGGATGCAGAATGCGCGGCGTCCTGGTCCCTCCGCCGCGATGACCAGGAGCAGCGCTCCCCCGACGACCTCGAACACCGCGCTCACCTCGCTGAGCGACGTGGCACTGAGGGCGATGTGCAACGGGAGGGCCGCGAGGAGCGCCGCGCTGGCGAAGGCTAGCGTCTCGTTGTAGACCCGGCGAACGAAAAGGTAGAACAGCGGTATCGTGGCTGTCCCGAGGACGAGGTTGAGGATTCTCGTCGAGACAGCCGGCGCGGGCACGATGCAATGAAAGATCCCTGCCAGGAACGTGAAGCCGGGCGGCCACCCACCGTGCGTGGGGATCGAAGGAGATACCCACCAGGTGTAGCCGAGCATGGCGCGGGCAGGGCCATCGCCGGGAACGTCCGCCCAGAAGAGCAACGCGATCAACCGGAGGGCAAGGGCCGCGGCTGTGAGCGCGGCCACGAGGGGTAGGTCGTGCGTTCCCCTACTGGCCACGGCGTGAGGCGGGGCCGGCTTCAGCCGGTTGCTGTCGCGTCCGAGCACGGAGTTGAGCCCCCCTCGGTGCGTGAGGCCGCTGCGCCGTCCACGGCTACCGCGCGACGGCTCGGCTTCGTCCGGCGTGCAGCGATTCCTCTGTCGTCCGGCGGCACGTGGTGCCACACATCGGCCATCCCCTTGTGAGTGCTTCTCGTCGAACGGCCTTGCGGTTCGCCATCGGATAGACTGCGGTGCGGTGGTGGGATTCTAAGCCATTGGGGCCTTGCGGTCACCGATAGCATGCCCGGGTTCAGCGTTCGCTCGGGGATTGTGCAAACTAATCCAAGTAAAGCTCTTGGAGGACGCGGGGACATTGAAGGTCTACGGCTAGCGCTGGATCTCGCTGGGCACAAAGGGTTCGGAATCGGGGCACTACCCAGACAAGTCAGCCGCTCCCGATAACGGCAAACCTGGGGCAACCCAGGGACGCAAAGCCATGGGGCCCTCAGGGCTCGCCAGGCTGCCGAAGGAGGTGCTGAATGGCGCGGCTTTTCGCGCAGGCTCGCCCTCGACCGCTCTCCTTCCTCGCGTCACTGACCGCACGTACACGTCGCCACCGGCCGGCAAGGCACTGGCTCAGGGCCGCACGAGGGATCATCCTGGTGCTCCCTCTGCTGCTGACCGCCTGCGACATGCCCCTCCTCAAATCGGCGTCCCCTGCGCCCGGCGCGCCGGGCCAATCGAGCGCTCCTGCGTCCACAACCTCGGACGCGGTTCTTGGGGCCTCCGATGATCCCGCCCCACCGTCCCACGGGGTTCTCGCTGTCCGCTCGCAGACGGCAGACACCCTGCTCGCCACCTCGTCCCAATCGTCCGGCAAGCCTCTTCCCTCCGCGACGCTCACGGCGTCTCCCGGGACGATCGCCCAGGGCGGGTCGTCCACGCTGTCCTGGAAGACGGCAGGCGCCACGTCGGTGACGCTGAACGGCACAGCGGTCGCCAAGCAAGGCTCACAAGCGGTCTCCCCGCCTCAGACCGCGACCTATGTCCTGGTGGCGACCAACTCGGCCGGGAGCACGACCCAGTCGGCCACCGTCACCGTCGTGGCATCGGCGGGGGCAACGACCACGCAGGCAACGCCGGCCCCAACGGCGAGCCTGTCGGCGTCTCCCACCTCGATCTCCTCCGGCCAGCCGAGCACCCTGACGTGGTCGACCACGAACGCCACCGTCGTAACCTTGAACGGCAGCAGCGTCCCCGCCAGCGGGTCCCTCTCGGTGCTCCCGCAGACGACCACGACGTACACCCTTGTGGCGCAGAACTCCGCCGGGAGCGCAACGGCCTCCGCGACCGTCACGGTGACGTCGACCTCGACGAGCACGACAAGCAGCACAAGCACCACAACGACCGCGAGCACGGCGACCACGGCGGCCGGGACACGGGATCCGGCGCTGTGGCCGTTCGCCGCAACCTCGCCGTGGAACTACCCGATCGGGTCGGCCGCCCAGTATGCGACGATCGTCAAGGGCGACGGGACGACCGGGTTCACCAGGGCGTATTTCAATGCGGGCCAGTTCACATTCGGCGTGTGGATCGCGTCGACAAGCGACCCGCTGAGGAACATCGTCCGGGACGACCGGCAATCGAACGGCGGACCGACCTACGTCTACAGCGCCAACACGTTTCCACGGCAGGTGCCGGCCGGGATGGTGGCGGCCCCTGGCGAGGGCCAGCTCATCGTGATCACAACCGATCACCTGACCGCGATGGAGCTGTATGGGGCCTACCAGGATGCCAACGGCAACTGGCACGGGCCGGCCGGCATGAGCAACGTGAACCTCAAGGGGCCGGGATGGGGCGAGCCGGAAGGCATCTGGTACAGCGCCGGCCAGGAAGCCATGCCACAGCCTGCCACGAGCGTGGCGTCCGGCACGGCCCTCGATGGCGACGGCTGCACGACGGCTGCGTGCCTGACGGGTCTGGGGGGGCTGATTCGGCCGGGGGAGTTGCGGAACGGGATCCCGCACGCGCTCGCGTTTGCGACGGAGCCGTACTACTGGAACAGGAATGCGCCGGGCGGCCGGTCCTTTGTGTGGCCGGCCGTGAGCTCGGACGACCCGACGCCGTACGGCACGCAGGGGAACCTGTACTTCGGGGGGCTGGTGGCGATCCCGGCTTCGGTGGACGTCAACAGTCTCGGTCTGCAGACGACGGAGGGGAAGAACGTCGCCCTCGCCCTCCAGCGGTACGGGGCGTACGCGCGCGACACCGCGGACACGGGGCCGAACACGCTGGTTTTCTACATGGACTACGCGGCGCGGGGGGAGCTGCCGACGAGCGCCGCCTTCGCCAGCGACATGGCGATCATCGCGCGGCACCTCATGGTCGTGACCAACAGCAACAACAACGGCGGGCAACCCACGGCGCCATCGATCAAGATCCAGTCCCCCAACGGAGACGGGACCCTGCTGGCGCCGTTGGCGCCTGCCTTTGATAGGTGACGGACAAGGGCGGCGCGCCCTCGCTCCCATAAGCGGCGCGTGGCGGCGTGCAGCCGAGACACCACGGGGGACCACTGACGCCTGTGCATGCTCGAGGCGCGATGCATTCGTCACGTGGTCTCCCGGTTCACTTCTGGCCTGCTTCATGGCGTGCGCGTAACTGCAAATCACGTGCGCGGTTTCCCTCGACATTGTAGGCGTGCGCGTGTGGCGAAGATCTCCACGTCCAGATATTGTTCACCTCGAAATTCCAAATCGCCGCCGTCCCGATGCCGATGAGGTTGGAGAGGAGGTACGGCACGCCGGCAGTAGTCAGGGTGAAGAGGAGCGCGACTTGGATGGCCGATGAGGTCCCGGCGACGGCCACGTATCGGATGTACCTCGCAGGTTTCGTCAACGACGCACAGCACTGACGGTCTCGCCACGTCGTCGCATCGTTGAGCAGAAAGTTCCACGTGGTCGCGACGGCAGCCGCGGTGACGCCCGCGGTCACGTAGTAGAGCCCTCGCGTCGCCAGGGCCCACAGCAGCGCCATGTTCACGAGCGTACCACTGGCCCCCACGCAGCAGAACCGCAGGAACCTCAGATCATCGGGGTGCACGGTGACAAGCCGGAGGAGGTGGAGGAGGTACTCCCACTGCTGGCGTACGGTGAGCTTGGTCACCCCGGCCCGTCTCGCTTGAAACTGGTACGGAATCTCCGCCGCGCGACGGACGCGCCCGCGGACCAAGATCTCCAGGAGGATCTTGTACCCGAGGGGCTCTAGCGTGACGCCGCGGATGGCGGCGCTCCGCACGACGAAGAATCCCGACATCGGGTCTGAGACGAGCCGGGCTCGGGTCAGCAAGAAGCGGGCGATCATCGTGGCTGCGCGCGACGACCACCGCCGGCCGGCCGGGAGAGGGCCGTAGCTCCCGCCCGCAACGCTCCGGCTGGCCGCCACGAGGTCGACCTCCGCCTGCTCGAGGGCCTCGAGGAGGACGGGGATGAGCTCGGGAGGATGCTGGAGGTCGGCGTCGAGCACGCAGATCGCGTCGCCGCGGGCCAAGCGAAAGCCCTCGATGACGGCAGTCGCCAGACCGGACCGCTTCGCCCGGTGGATGAGTGCGATGTGTGGACACTGTTGGGCCTGGGCCGCGATCTCGATGTCGGTGCCGTCGGTACTGTCGTCGACAAAGATGAGCTCGTGGGGGATCTCGTGGAGGGCGCGCTCCACGCGCTCCACCAGGCACCGGATGTTGCGGCGCTCGTTGTACGTGGGCAGGATCACGGATAGCCGCATGTTCTCCAGCACGAGCAGGAGGAGCGCTGCCGCATCATCGCGCCGTCACTTGCCAAACGGGGGTGCCAATGGGGCCAGGAGCGTACCGTCCCCGCCCGGGGCCTGCACCTTGACCGATGGCGCTATCGGCTTCCTGCCGTTGTCGTGGCTGTTGGCTACGACCATGAGGTGCCGCGCGATGATCGCCATGTCGCTGGCGAAGGCGGCGCTCGTCGGCAGCTCCCCCCGCGCCGCGTAGTCCATGTAGAAAACCAGCGTGTTCGGCCCCGTGTCCGCGGTGTCGCGCGCGTACGCCCCGTACCGCTGGAGGGCGAGGGCGACGTTCTTCCCCTCCGTCGTCTGCAGACCGAGACTGTTGACGTCCACCGAGGCCGGGATCGCCACCAGCCCCCCGAAGTACAGGTTCCCCTGCGTGCCGTACGGCGTCGGGTCGTCCGAGCTCACGGCCGGCCACACAAAGGATCGGCCGCCCGGCGCATTCCGGTTCCAGTAGTACGGCTCCGTCGCAAACGCGAGCGCGTGCGGGATCCCGTTCCGCAACTCCCCCGGCCGAATCAGCCCCCCCAGGCCGGAGACCGCCGCCGCGGTGGCAAACCCGTCACTCGTCATGTTCTGCCCCGGCGGCACGCCGATGGCGTTCCAGGGCCGCGCGGCATCGCCTGTGTTGAGCGCGATCGCCATGCCGCCGGGCCCGCGGTGCCAGCCTCCATCGCCTCCCCACCCTGGTCCCCGCAGGTCCACGTTCACCAGGCCGTTGTGCCAGTTGCCGTCCGCGTCCCGACGCGCGCCGTAGAACTCCGTCGCGGTGAGGTGGTCCGGCGCGATGATCACCATCTGGCGTTCCCCCGGCGATGGCACGGCGTGCGCCGGAATGTGCCGCGGGAACACCTTCGTGCCATAGACGAAGGTCGGCCCGCCCGTCTCTGTGCGATCGTCCCGGATGACATCGACGTACGGATCGGTCGATCGCGCAATGTAGACCGCGAACGTGAAGTGCCGGGCGTTGAAATAGGCGTCCGTAAACCCCGTGCCATTGCCCTGCCTGACCGGCGCGTAGATCGCGTGTGATCCGATGGGATAGTTCCACGGACTGGTGGCGGCGAACGGCCAGAGCGCTGGATCGCGCGCGTGCCGCGCCGTCGATGTCCCGCTCGATGAGACAGGCGAAGCTGCGATCGCGGCGCCGAGCGCGAGGACGATGGCGAGTGTAGCGTCGCGCACCCTCGAGCAGGGGACGCGGCGAGCCTGCCGTGCGCGCCTTCCCGGGGCCCCCAACGAATCGCGGGAGAACGGCGATTCGTTGGGGTGGGACGCCGTTCCGCGACCGGAAGCGACGGGCAGGCCCCCGCGGCCCCTTCGCCTGTGTGCAACCCTCGTCAGACGTCGAAGATTGTGCACGAGGGCCACGACGCCGCTCCGGGGTCCGGCTCGTGGCCGGCTCCCGGTCTCATGAGGATCGGCGCAGGACCGCGACGTAGTTTTCTCCATGGCGCCATGGCAGGAAGCCCACCAGCAGACCGCCTAGCCACTGCGTCCCGGTGAAGAAGACCTTCTGGAGGATCGCCGGCACGCGCGCGAAGTACGGCGCGTCCCACAGGAAGTCGGTTCCCTCCTCCAGGATCCCGAGGTTCGCGTCGGCGAACGCGTCTCGCCAGCTCTCGATGGGCCGGATGCTCACGTGCGTGTGGTCGCGGTAACCAAACCACCGCCGCCCGTGCTCCCGCGTGACTTCCCCTCCCTTCCACCGCGCCCCGAGCGAGGCCGGGTTCGGAGTCGTCAGGATGACGATGCCCCCGTGGCGCAACACCCTCGCGCCCTCCCTCAGAAATGCCTCCGGACGGGTGAGATGCTCGACGACGTCAAAGGCGACGACGACATCGAACGTGTCGTCGCGAAAGGGCAACCGGTGAGCATCGGCGCACACGAGGGACCGGAGGCCCCAGCGGTCTCGAAGGAACGATAGCGCGGCGCGCGAGACGTCGAGTCCCACGATGGCATATTCCCGGGCCACCCGGGATGTAAAGAACCCGAGGCCACAGCCGACCTCGAGGACGCGAGCGTCGCTGCGGACCAACCGGCGCAGGCGCCGGAGCCAGTAGTGATGCAGGAACCATTTGTCGCCGCGGTGCCGTCCGGCCAGATTTCGCTCGAGGGACCGCTCGAAGTATCCGAGACCGTATCGTTCTTCCATCGGTGAGGCCGGGGATCACGCGATCGAGCGGTCGGCTCCGATGCTACCCGAGATCGCCGGCTCCGGCGGGCGCCTGCCCCCCGAGCGCGTCGTGGTAGGCCTGGAGCGTCTGACGCGCGGTCTTGTCCCACGTGAACTCCTCGGCGCGCTGCCGCCCGTGATGCACCATCGAGGCGCGCAGGCGATCGTCGGCGAGCAGGCGAGCCACGGCGGCCGCCAGACCCTCGGAGTCCAACGGCGAGAAGTACGCGCCGGCGTCACCCAGCACCTCGCGATGAGCGGGGATATCGGAGGCAATGACGGGACATCCAGCTGCCATCGCTTCAACGATCGGAAGGCCGAACCCCTCGTGCAGGCTCGGTTGTACGAGCACTGCAGCGTGCGCGTAGAAGGAGGCCAGCGCCTCGTCCGGGACGTGGCCGGCCAGCACGACGGAGTCGCGCATGCCCTCCTCGTCCAGGCGGGTGTGCAGCTCCGCCATGCCCCAGCCGAGGCGCCCGACGATCACGAGGCGCCGTGAGGTGCCCGCCGCTCGGAGCCGGGCCAGCGCTCGAATCACCACGCCCAGGTTCTTTCGAGGCTCCACGGTGCCGACAAAGAGGACATAACCCGGGGCGAGGCCCGGCGGACGGCGCGGTCGCTCGCCGCCCGGCTCCGGGCGCATGCGGAGAGTATCCCTGACCCCCAACCCGATCGCCCGAACGCGGTCCGCCGGGACGCCCAGGCGGCGCACAACCTCCGTCTTCGATGCCTCGGATGGCGTGATGATCAACCGGGACCGCTTCGCCCACACACCGATCGTCGAACGAAAGTAGAGGCTGGCTCTGCCCATCATCGTGCGGCCGAACGCCCACGGAGTGGCATCGTGCACGGTCATGATGAACCGGGCCGGAGGAGCGAGCGGGGGAAAGGCGGGATAGTGCATGACGTCGACGGTCCGCGCGCGCAGCACCGCCGCCAGCCACGCCTGGTGCGCAAGCACGCCTCCGCCCAGCGGGCTTGCAACGAGCGAACACCGGGGGCGCAGCCCTGAGAGCTGCTCGGGGACGGGCCTCGGCACAAACAGCACGAGCTCCGCGCCGGTGTCCAACTGCGCAAGGGCGTGGACGAGGCCGAGGGTGTAGGCCTCGAACCCCGTTTGCGGCCGGCTCAGAACGGTGCAGTCGATGCCGATTCGCATAGGCGCGGTAGCGTCACCGGGGTCTCCGCATGAGCGAGGAGTAGACCGCCTCGATCTGCGGAAGGATCCGCGTCGCATCGAACTGTCTCGCCCTCGCGAGGCACAGATCGCGGGCCGCCTCGCGCCGGTCCGCGGCCACGACGATCCTCGCCGCCAGCTCCTTCGGTTCCACGGACCGCAGCACAAAATCCGTGAGGCCGCCGGTCAGGATGTCACGCACGCCCCCGACGTCGGTTGCAACGACCGGGACGCCGCACGCCAGCGCCTCCAGCGCGGCCATCGGAAACCCCTCGAACACCGATGGCAGCACCACGACGTCCGCGCTACTCAGGAGCAGACGCACGTCCGGCCGAGACAGCGTTCCCAGGAACCGCACGCGTTCGAGGGCCAGCGCCGCTGCCTGCCGGCGGAGGCGCGCCTCCTCCGGGCCTGCGCCGCCGATCAACAGACGGGCGGTGGGGCGGACGCGGGCCACCTCCGCGAAGGCTGCGATGAGGTGATCGACCCGCTTCTCCGGGCTCAATCGCCCCGCGTAGACGACCGCCAGATCCGCCTCGCCGAGCCCGAACAGGGGGCGTGCCGTGCCCCGGTCCGCCGGCGTGAACGTCGACGTATCGATGAAGTTGGGGATCACCCGGAACTTCTGCCGCTGGCGAGGGTGGCGCCTCCGGTAGTACTCGTGAGCCTCCTGACTGAGCAGGTGCACCACGTCGACCCGGGAAAAGACGAACCCCTCGACGAGGTCGTAGAGGCGCTGTACCGGCTTCCACCGCAACAGCCCGGATGTGCAGGACGCATGGTGCGCCGACGAGCCCGCGACCGTGAGCACGACCGGTTTCCGCTTCCGGATGACAAACGGGAGGGCCAGCTCCATGCGATGCGCGTGGATGACGTCTGCCTCCCGGACGATGCGGCCCTTCGCGCGCAGGAGGCCGGCGGTGAAGACGATGTTGAGCGGAATCGACGGGGGCCTCCGCGCCGCGGAGATGACGGGGAGCACCGTGATCTCCGTGCGTCGCAGGCGGGCCCCGATCCTCTCCGTCTCGCGCTGGTCCCCGACGCAGGCCATTACGACGTGAAACCTGTGGTCCAGCCGGGCGACGAGCTCCTTGACGCTCGTCATGATGCCCCCGGGCGAGACGCGCTCGAAGTCGCTCGAGTAGACAACGGCCACCCGGACGGGGGCGGCAGCCCGCCCGCCGGACACCCCGGGCAGCGCGCGCACCGCCAGTGGTGGCGTGTCCTCGCTTCTCGCGGCCACAGGCAGTCTCATGGCGAGGCGGTGAAATCGTCCTGGGCGGCCGGGCGCCGTCCTCGGTCGCCGTCGTCGTGCCGGACGAGCCGGCCGATCGCCGCGGAGAGCCCGGCCAGCGTCCAGAAGTAGATCTGGTTCTGAGTCGCCCCGAACACCTGATCGGTCAGGCTCATGATCGGATAGGCCACGGTCAATCCGAGAAAGGCCAAGGCCACGGACGACAGCGCGGAGGGCGGGCAGGCCCGCCACACCCGGTATGCGGAGATGATCAAGACCAGCATCAGCACGAGATACAGGCCCAGGCCCAAGAGACCGTACTCGACGAGCACTCGCAGATAGTCGTCGTGGGAGGCGACCGGGGCGCCGTACGTCTCCCGCGTTAGGGTATCGACGGCTCCGGGGCCAAGACCGGCCAGCCGGTCCACGGCGATGACGAGCGAGCCCTCGCTGGTGCCGGTGCGCGCTTCCCATGCTCGCACGAGCGCCTGCCAGATTCCCTGGCGATCCTCGAAGCTGCCGCCCAGCGGGTTCTGGAGCCGAGCGCTCACGCTGGGGACCGCGAGCGCGACCGCGACCAGGAGCGGGAGGAGGGCCAGCAGGGTCCGGTATCGCAGCACACCCACGGTCAGCAGGACGATCACCGCCCCGATCCAGGCGAAGCGCGCAAAGGTCGCGATCAACAGCACGGAGGAGGCCGCCGTGATCGCCAGCGCCAGCAGCTTCCGAACGCCCTTCTGTGTCGGTATCTGACATGCGAACACAGCCAGCACCAGGGCGAGATACAGGCCGAACGCGTTCGGATGGACGAATGTGCCGTTGATGCGGAGGAACGCCTCGTTCACGCGCACGCTCGCATGGCCGGTGGCGAGCTGGTAGAAGCCGAGGAGAGCCGGCAGTACGAACGAGACCGCCAGGGCGTCGATGGCCCGTTGAATGGCCGCCGGACGCCTGAAGACGTGGGCCGCAAGGCCGTACGCCACGAACGCGGCTACGATCGGGAGCCACTCGTTGAGGGCCAACAGGACGTCCTGGGAACGCACGACCCCCAGCAGCCCCAGCGCGAGCAGGAGGGCGAACGGCTGGCCGCCCGGCAGCGCCAGCAGCGGGACCCTTCGGCTCAGGGCGAACAGGCCGCCGGCGAAGATCAGGATGAGGACCAACCCGGCGTTCGGGCTGACGAGGGCCCGTGCGGTCCCTCTCGCGCCTCCCACGGCTGCCGCCTGCCCGGCATAGACCAGGGCGAGATCGGTCGAGGCCCGGGCGACCAGCGCGACCAGCATCCCGAGGTCCGGACGGCCGAAGAAGAGCAGCAGAAAGAGCAGGGCCAGCACAGCGCCCGCGGCGAGTGCGAGGGGCGCTGCATTGACCAGCAGAGCCAGCAACAGCCCGGCCAGGATGACGGCGAAGATCGGCCACCCCGTCAAGGAGACAGTTGCTGTTCCATCCATGGCTCTCATGAGAGGCGGCCCTCGGGCCCGTGGCGTGCCGGCGATGCGCTGCACCCGACGCTTCGCGACGCGGAACGGGGTGCGCTGAACGACGCGGGCGCCGACGATGATGCCTGCCTTCCGCGGGTCAGTGCGGTCTCACGTTCCAAGGCCTGCCACCACACGTGACCTGAACCGGGTCTGGCAGCCATTCGATGTCATCGGCGTAGCTGACCTGCTCATCCCCCATGGTGACAATGCCATAGGCCACAAAGCCGACGGGCGCCTCTCCATGCCTGTACCCGTCCTCCGTCGTGAGGATGCCGCAATCTGGCTCCCCGACGTAGAGGAGCCGTCGCCCCTTGATCCGTACCCACGCACGAATGACTTTCATCCATCATCGCCGCCGCCGGCGCTCCGGCGGGCTCACAGCACCGCGCGGCTCACGCCCTCGGCCCGAGGCGGACCTGGAGGAGGCGCCGTGCGGCGGACCGCTCCGGACGCCGCCATCCGCGCGTCCGCCTCGTCTGAGTAGTCGCGGAAACCAGGTTGCGGGAGCGCCCAGGCGATGTACTCGTCGACCACGTCCTCGAGGCCGACCCTCGGCTGCCAGCCGAGCGCCTTCAGCCTGGTGACGTCCGAGAAGATATGCCGCGTGTCGCCGAACCGGTAGAGCCCCGGCACCTGCGGCTCGATATCGACGCCGGCGCGTCGCGCAACGAGGCGGGCGTACTCGAGCACGGAGATCCGCCGGTCGCCGCCCACGTTGAAGACCTGGAAGTCGGCGCGGCTGTCCTCCAGCACCAGAAGATTGGCCCGCACGGCATCGTGCACAGAGAGGTAATCCCGCAGCTGCCCGCCGTCCTCGTAACAGATCGGCGCCTTGCCATTGAGAAGCCGTTGGGTGAAGATGCGGAGCACCCCTGAGTACGCGTTCCTGAAGGACTGACGTGCCCCCTGGATGATCGAGTACCGCAGGCACACGGTCGGGATGCCGTAGCGCCGGCCGAGGTTGAGCGCGATCAGCTCCTGCGTGAGCTTGCTGATCGCGTATTGATTATGAGGATTGACGACCCGCTCGTCGGTCCACTGCGCCTCCATCGGCATCCCGCAGCCGGGGCATCTGATGTCCCACACCCCGTTGCGCAATTGGCCGTCATCGCGCAGCGCCGGATACTCCCCTCGCCGGGCGCCGGGAGGTCGGACGGGGCTCCTCGACTCGTGTGTGCACACGTACCTGCCCTCGCCGTAGACGGCCTGGGATGATGCGACGATGATCTTCCGGACGGGGATCCGCTTCTCCACGACGATCTCGTAGAGGTGAGCCGTCGACACCGTGTTCGTGTGGAAGAATGTCGAGAAATCGGGCAGGTAGTCCTGGTAGGCGGCGAGATGGAAGACCGCGTCCACCCCCTCCAGGGCCCGCTCCCAGGGCCCCCGCTGCCGCACGTCCCCCCAGACGAACTCCACGTCGCGCTTGGGAAGGTACTCGGGGAGGGTCTCCCGGAGGTGCACGGGCGGCAGCAGGGCGTCCAGCACCCGGACCCGATGGCCTTTCGCCAGGAGCGCGTCGACCGTATGGGATCCGATGAATCCCGCACCGCCCGTTACCAGCACGTGCATCGTCGTGACCTCCGTTGTGGCGCTAGTAGTTTCGTCCCGTCAGGACGTAGACCGCCGCGCCGACGAGCACCTTGAGATCCAGCCACAGGGACCAGTCTTCGATGTACTCGAGGTCCATGCGCACCCACTCATCGAAGTCGCGGGGCTGGCCGCGGATGTGCCAGAGGCAGATCATCCCGGGCTTGGCGTCGAGCTTCCGGCGTTGCCAGTCGGTGAAGTGTTCCCATTCGGCGACGAGCACGGGCCTGGGGCCGACCAGGCTGAGGTCGCCTTTGAGCACGCTCCACAGCTGCGGGATCTCGTCCAGGCTGAACTTGCGCAGGATGCGGCCGACGGGCGTCACGCGGGGATCACGCCGCATCTTGAAGACGGGGCCGCTCGATTCGTTGTGCCGCAGGAGCTCTCGCTTCATCGCATCGGCGCCGGCGACCATCGTGCGGAACTTGTAGGCCGTGAGCGGGCGCCCCCCCTGGCCCACCACGGGCCACCGGTAGAACACGGGGCCTGGGGAGGTCAGCTTGATGGCGAGCGCGACGACGGGCACCAGCGGGGACAGGATCAGCAGGGCCGCGCTCGCCGCCGCGATGTCGATCGCGCGCTTGCCCAGGACCTGCCACCGCGCGTAGCGGCGGGCCGCGCGGTCCGCCGGCCGCGGGGGTCCTCCGCGCCTCGCGCGATGTGGGGGGAGGGGAGGGGCGACCCTAGAAGAGGCGCCTGACGCCATCATCGAAGTCCAGCGATGTGCTGCGCTCCACGAGATCCAGGGCCTGGGCCGCGAACATCGTCGCCCATGAGGTCACCTGAGCGTTCCTCCTGATGCGGATCCCGGCTCTCTCCGCGTCCTGGCCGAGGAATCCGCCGTCGGTCCTCGGATCGTCGCTCGACACTTGCATCCCGGCGAGGAAGCCCGCGGCCCGCTCCGCCGCCTCCACCAGGTAGCTCCTGCGCTGCCAGGCGTGGAGCAGCACGCACAACCTCACGATCTGCGCGATGGCGTAGCTCGCCCTCGGCGCCCACAGCCTGCCGCCGTGCCACAGCGGGAGGCTGCCGTCCCGGCGCTGCCGTGCGATGGCCCATCCCACCGCCCGTTCCGCCGCCTCCAGAAACGACGGCCGCCGCTCGATCGCGTAGGCGTAGAGCAGCGCCTCGACCGTGTAGCAGTGCGCGTGCAGGTTCACGGACGACGTCACCACGTTGGCGGGGAAAGCCCCGTCGGCGCGCTGGCGTGCGAGCGCCCACTCGCACATGCTCAGCGCGGCGTCACGGCACGGGCGCTCTCCCGACACCGCGTAGAGCTGAAGCAGCGGTATCGCGATCTTGGCATGAAAGCTCCCGCTCGCCGTGTACCAGGCGGCGCTGCCGTTGACAAAGCGCCCGGAGTCGAGATCCAGCACAGCCTTCACGGATCCGTCGCGGTTGAGCGCCTCGCGCATCAGCCACTCCGCGATCCGCCGAGCACCCGTGAGGTACCGGGCATCCCCGGTGAGCTCGTACACGTCGAGCAAGCCTCTGCAACAGATGCCGTTGTCGAACGCGTACGCCCGCGGGATCTCGTCGGCGCCCTGAAAGCCCATGCTCACCGCCCCGTTGCGGGACTCGACGGCGCGCAGCAGCCAGTCGCCGGAGGCGCGAGCGGCCGCTGTCAGGCGCTCCTCGGGCGATGCTGCATGAAGGTTCCGCAGGAAACTGAGGACATAGCCCGTTGCCTCGGCGTAGATCAGCCGGCAGTGGCCGTGCCTCGCGTCGTAGTATGAATAGACCGCCCCGTACTGCGCATCGTCCTGGCTCAGGACATAGACGCCCGACCGCAGTAACCAGCACACCGCTCGCTTCACAAGCGTGGACATGGGCCCTCCATCCCGTGACGTTGATCCGTGGAGCCGAGCGCGACGAACCGCCACAGCGTCAGTGCTGGGGGACGCCCAGACGCGCGCCGTGCGGGGGTCGCGCTGTGCGCGCGCCTTCCAACACGGCGGCCAGCCTCCCCGCCAGCTCTCTCCAGCGGAATGTCCTCACGACCTCGTGATCGGGCAGGTGCGGCGCGCCGCGACGCCACTCTTCGTACAGCGCCATAATCGCCCGTTGGATCGCGGGGATATCGTCCGGCTCCACCACGATGCCCGCCTTCGCTGCCCGCAGGTGCCCGGCGACGGCCCCCTCGGGCGCGAGGCCGAGCACCGGCCTGCCCGCTGCCAGGTACTCGAACAGCTTGGAGGGGACTAGGTTCCGACCCCACGGCCCTCGGTCTGTCACCAGCAGGAGGACGCTCGAGCTCACCAGGCGCTCCAGGCCGATGGTGTAGGCGACCGGGCCCGAGAGTCGCACGATCCGCTCGAGGTTGTACGTCCGGATCAACCTCTCGGTCAACGCTCTCAGCGGAGGATCGAAGGTCCCCAGGAACTGCACCTCCAGATCCCGCGCCAGCCGGCCGTCTGCTCTCAGGCACTCGCCGACCGCCGTCAAGAACGGACCGGGCGACCGCGAGCCGTAGAAGGTTCCAAAATGCGTGACGACGAACTTCGCGCACGGCGCGGCCCGGACGCCGGCGAAGGCCTCGGGATCGAATCCCATCGGGATCACGGCAACCTTCTCCGCGTGCGCTGGATACCTGCGCCGGAGGGCCTCCTGCACCGGGTGCGTCGTCACGATGACCGCCCTCGCCCGCTTCACGATCGCGCGCTCCAGGCGACGAGCCATCCACCGGTGCGCCGGCGAGGGGAAGCGCGACACGTAGTCCTCGGCCCACGGATCCTGGAAGTCCGCGACCCACGGCAGGCCGCAGAGCCGGTGGAGGCCGTAGGCGACCAGATGGCTTGTCACGGCGGTGGATGTCGAGTACAGCACAGCGATCGGATAGTCGCGGCGGGCGCGGAGCCCCTCGGCGACGGCGAACGGCAGCCAGCCGATGCGGCGGTCCGGAAACAAGAGCCAGGGCTCGAGCCGCAGGATCCGCCTGGCGGCCCCCCAGAGCGCGCCCTCGGAGTAGCCGCCGAGCGCGTTGTGGCCGGGGGCGGCGCGGGTCAGCACTTTCTTGAGAAAGCGCGCGGGATCGAGCGAGCGCGCGCGTCGCACGGCGATCCCCGGGGGGATCCTGTCCAGGAGGGAGGGATCGCTGAACGAGTGCTCGCCGGATCGCACGGTGAGCACGACCGGCGTCCACCCCAAGTCGGGGAGGTGCCGCACGTAGCCAAGTGTCCGCTGCGCCGCGGCTCCGGCCAGCGGAGGGAAGTAATAGTCGATCATGAGGACGCTTCGCGGCGCCGTCATCGCCTCGCACTCCCCGCGGCGCGGGGATGTCGATCCTCGGGTGCATGCCGCGGCAGCCCCGTCTCATCGCGGGAGCTGTGCCGGCAGACTCGCCGGTAGACGCCCTCGATCGTCTGGGCGATCGCGCGCCAGGAATACTTGTCCTCGGCGGCGCGATACGCGCGTCTTCCCATCTCCTCCGCCATGCCCGGATTCGAGAGCACGGCGCGGAGCGCGGCCGCAAGCGCCGGGGGGTCGCCCGGCGGCACGACCACGCCCGTACCGTCCTCCGCGACCGCCTCGCCGACTCCGCCGACCGCGGTCGCGACGACAGGTCGCCCGTACCCATACGCCAACTGCAGCACGCCACTCTGGTAGATCCGGCGGTAGGGAAAGACCACGACGTCGGCGGATAGAAAGTACTTCGGCAGCTCCGCAAACGGGATGTAGCGGAGATCGAAGACGACCCGCTCGGTCAACCCGAGCGCGTGCACGCGGCGTCGGTATGCGCCGACGTCTTCCAGCGGCTCGCCGGCCACGACCAAGTAGGGAAGGAGACCCGCGTCGCGCAGCGCCCCAAGAGCATCGATCAGCGCGTCGAGCCCCTTGTACGGTGCGATGGTGCCAAAGAAGAGGACGACGCGGTCGGCCGGCTGCAGGCCGAGCGAGCGCTTCGCGGCCTCGGGGGACAGCTCGACGCGACGGCAGAAGTGCAGGTAGTTGCCGTGGTGAATCTGGACGATCTTCGATTCCGGGATGCCCCGCGTGGTGAGGTCCTTCACGCCGTTCGAGGAGTGAACGAGGATGGCGTCGGCGGCTGTGTACCTCAGCGACTCGGGCCATCCGTCGCCGGTGTCCGCCCGGGGCTCGTGTGCGGTATAGACTACCCGCGCGCCCAGTGCCTTGATGGCCCAGAAGTAGGCGCCATCGAGCTTCCCGATCGGATTCAGCACATGCACGACGTCCGGCCTGAACCTCCGTGTCAGCGCGCACAGCCGGCCCACTTTGCAAATGTGGCTCGCCCCGCGCAGGACCAGCGAGGGCGCCGCGGGTCGGGCGTGGGGCGCACGCGCGCCGAGCGGCCACACCGGCAGGTCGAGCCCGTCTTCCAGCGGCTCGAAGGGAAGGATCGTGGCCAGCGCGACCTCGGCGCCGGCCGACTGCAGGGCCTTCGCCAGCGAGCACGCGTAGTGCCACATGCCGCCGGGCTGGCTTTCCGGCTCGACGGCGAGGACGCGGAGCGGCGTCTCCCGGCTCATCGAACAGACGCCCCGCCCTCCACGGTGTGGACCGGTCTCTCCATGAGACGTTGTCTGATGATGTGGTAGACAAACGGAGGGTCGTCCAGCAGATACCGCCGCCAGAGCCTCCGCGGTTCCTGCGCGAGCCGGTAGGTCCATTCCAGCCCGGCCCGCTGCATCCACGCGGGCGCCCTGCGCAGGCGGCCGGCGAGGTAGTCGAACGTCGAGCCTATCCCCATCGAGACCGGCACCTGGAGCGCGTCCCGGAACCGAAAGAGCCATTTCTCCTGCTTTGGTGAGCCGAACGCGGCGAACAGCACGTCGGGCCGCGCTCGCCTGATCATCGCGATAACCCGGGCCGTCTCGTGCTCGTCCCGGTCGAAGCCGATCGGAGGCGCATACGTGCCCACGATCGCCGGCACGGGGCTCCTCGCCTGGAGGCACCGTTTCGCGCGGTCTGCCACGCCCGGCTCGCCACCGAGGAGGAAGATGCGGAACCCTTCCCGCGCGGCGGCGCGGCAGAAGAACGGGACGAAGTCCGAGCCGGAAACCCGGCCGGGAAGCGGCCGGCCCAGAAATCGCGCCGCCCACATCATCGGCGTGCCGTCCACCAACACGAGGTCGGCTGTCCGGAAGATCTGGCGAAGTTGCGCATCCCGCTGGATCCGCATGCAGATGTCGACGTTGATGTTGCACGCCAGCGCGGCTCGTCCGCGGGCGATGAGGCGCCGAAACGCCTCGACCGCCTCCTCCATGGTGACGGCGTCGATCTCGACTCCAAGGATCGTGACGCGAGTGCCCGGGGGCATGGGTACGCGGCTTCGAGCGCCGCCTGTACAGGCTGTAGGGCCCGGACGGTCCTTAAGGACGACCGCGTGGCGCCGGTACGTCGGGATCTGCCGCGGCCACGTCGCGGCCCGATCCGGCACGATCTCCATCGAGCGATGGCGCGGCGCGGGGCTCGGTCGCCCGCACCAGAGGATTCTGGATGTTCCCCATCGCACGCCTCTCCCGTGCTCCTTCCCGTGTCACGCTGATCGCGCGCCCCACGGCCCGCAGGGGGTGCCCCAGGGCGTCCAGCGCCTCCAGCGCCGAGGCCCTCAGGACCCGGGTCCACCTGAGGCGACACCCGAGGCTGCCGAGGGCCTCGGCATGGTATGCCCAAAACTGCCGATCCCTCCACGACCGAAAGATCCGGCGCCCCAGGAACCGGTAGTACTCCTCCAGCTTCTGCCTCCACAGGCGCCTGTACTCGTCCTCGCTCAGGCAGCGAGGTCCGTATCGCGCCAGCATGTGCAGCCAGGCCGGCGCGTACGTGTTCAACCGGTCGGCGTACGAGGCGCTCACCGACTCATCGTGTGTCCGGACGAACGTCAGCACCTGATGCACGAACCCGAAATCGGAGCGCTGGAGGACCTCGAAGCACGCCTCGGCGTCGGCGAAGATGTGCCGCTCGTCGTAGAACGCTCCATGCGCTTGCCTGATGAGATCCGACCGAAGGAGGAGGCAGCTCGGCGACAGGAACGGGTAGACCTCCTCCAGCAGGGTCAACCGGCACAGCGCCCGGCCGGGCACGACCGTGCTCGGATACGACAACCCGCCGCACTCGACCCGCGTGCCGTTCAGCGCGTAGGCCCCCACGATGCCGACCGACGGGTGCGCCTCCGCGACCCGGACCATCTGCGCGAGGCAGTCGGGGAACAGCCAGTCATCGGCGTGGACGATCTTGCAGTACTTGCTCTGGGGGGAGAGCAGGCCGAACGCGATGTTGTGATTCCGGATGACGCCGACGAACGCGTCATTGTGGTGGATCCGGATCCTGCTCTCCCGGTGTGCGTAGCCGGCCGCGATCTCGGCCGACCGGTCGGTGCTCCGGTTATTGACGATGATATGCTCCCAGTTGGTGTAGGCTTGTGCGAGCACGCTCTCGATGCACTGCCGCAGGTACCGTTCGCCGTTGTAGACGGGCGTCAGCACGCTGACCAGCGGCTCACCGGCTGCGTTCCCGTGGGACGCCGGCAGGCTCATTCGCTCGGCGCCGACGCCAGCCGCGCCCACCTGATCCATGCGGTCGTCCGCGCCATTCCCTCGGCGAAGCTGATGCGGGGATCGTAGCCGAGCTTCCTCCGGGCCTTCTCGATGCTGAACGTCACGTTCACGCTGTAGATGTTGACCTCGTCTTGCGAGAGTATCGAGCGCGCCCGTGGCTGAGCGACCTCGTCTTCGGGGCCATGATCGTCCTCCGGCTGCCCGTCCCCGGGAAGGCGGCGGACGTGCGCAGGCGCCAAGGCACGGCCTACCGCGCCGGCTGCCCGGGTCCATCGCGCGACGATAGGGATCGACCGCAGCGCCCGGCGCGTCCGCGGGTCGCGAAGCAGCCTCAGGATCTGGTGGACGGAGGAGGAACGAGCCCGGATCGCACGCCGTGCCGCCGCGATCTCCTGGGGGCTCATGTCCGGCAGCGGCAGGTAGGAGTCGCCGAGGGCGCGGGCGTGTGCCTCGATGAACTCCCGCCAGGACACCGGGCGCGCATCCGACACGTGAAAGACTTCGCCCGCACCGCGCTCACGCGCAAGGAGCATCGCGTCCGCCAGGTTGTCGATGTATAGGCAGTTACAAACGCCCCGCCCTCCGTCGACCAGCACCATGCGGCCCTTCAGGATCGAGTTGATCGGGATCATCGTCCACGCGCCGAAGGGACCGTACACGATCGTCGGGCGCAGGATGGTCACCGGGAGGCCGCGGTCGCGCGCATACCGCAGTGCCACCTTCTCGCCATCGATCTTGCCGTTGCAGTAGGCATCCTCGGAGTACCGGTAGCGTCCATCCTCGCTGGCGGCGTCGGGACCGGGGCGATAGCTGTACACGGCCACGCTGCTGAGGTGTACCACGCGGTCGACCCTCGCTTCCAGCGCTGCCTGCATCACATTGGCGGTGCCGTGCACGCTGGAGCGGTAGTGTGCCCGGCCGCCGATACCGTTATCCACTGCGCAGTGGAACACCGTGTCGCAGCCCTTCACCGCCTCGCGGAGGGAGCGCAAATCCAGGATATCGCCCGGGACCATGCGCACGGGCAGACGGGCCAATCGGGCGGCGTGGGACCACGTGCGGACGAGGGCGACCACCGGGATCCGCCGCTCGACCGCGATCTCGGCCAGCCGGCAGCCGATGAAGCCCGTGGCGCCGGTGATCATGATGCTCATGTCTGAGCCAACTCCCGGACTGCCGCGCCGCCCGGCGCCATCCAGGGCAGCTCGAGCGGCCGCCGCTCGCGATAGCAGCGTTCCATCAGGGCAATGCTGCGGAGAGCGCTTTCCCCAGGCACAGCCGACTCGCCGCCCGCCGCGATCGCCCGTGCGAATGCCCGTAACTGCTCCGCGTAGAAATTGCGGGAGGACCGCGGCAACGCCGCGGAGTCCGAGACGAACGACTGCGCCCGGCCACCATCCCACGGCGGCACGATCCTGGCCGTATGGGGGGCGCCGAACCGGTACTCGATGGCGCAACGTTCACCGCGGATGACCGCCGTGCCGCTCAACCTGCGCAGACGGCTCAGCGTAACGTCCCCCGGCGCCGGCCCGGTGGCCGACCGGGCGACCAGCGACACCTGGCACTCGGCCTCGACCCCGCCCATGGAGTCGTCCCGGTACTCGACGAGGTCGACGTCGTCGCCGAGCCACCACAGCAGCAGATCGAGCATGTGGCTCCCCAGGTCGATGAGGACCCCACCGCCTGCCTGTTGCCTGTCGAAGACGAACCCGGAGACCGTCGGCCAATCAAACACAAATCCCGACTCGAGCGAGAAGCTGAGCAGCTTCCCGCACCAGCCCTCGGCGACGAGCCGCTTGACGAGGCGGGCGCCGTGGGCAAAGCGAAGCATGTGGCCCGCCTGCAGGACGACGCCCCCCGCCTTCGCCGTCCGGATCATACGGGTCGCCTCGTCGGCGTTCAATGCCATGGGTTTCTCGACCAGGGCGGGAATGCGCCGCTCCAGAAACTCGATGGCCACGGGAGCATGGAGATAGTTGGGCACCGCGACGATCGCCCCGTCCACGCGGCCGAAGAGATCCCGGTGGTCCGCCGTCGCGCGCGGGATGCCGAAACGCCGCGCCAGCGATCTGGCCCGGTCGAGGTTCTTGTCCCCGATCGCGACGACTTCGACGTCCGGGCATAGCCGGGCGGCGGGCAGATGGTGCACCTCGGTCACGGCACCGGCGCCCACGATTCCAACCTTCACGGATTCCGTGTTCACCACAACACCGTACGTAGACCCGGATGCCTGGATTGGCCTGGGCTCACGGCAGGTAGCCGGCTGCTCTCATCGCGGGGGCAAACGCCCGCACGATGCCCTCGGCGAGGGCGGGGTCGAGCTCGTCCTTCCACCCATCCGGATTCCCCCGGCGGACGAATCGGCCGCGCCGGGCCTGTGCCGGCGAGAAGAACTCGAAACCGTGTTCGTCCTCGATTCGCTGCATCGCACTGAAGTCCCCGCGGTATACCGCGGCCGCAAGGTCCTCCTCGCCGTAGGGGATCCGGGCGAAGGCGGCCACGCGTTCAAGGCCTCCGCGGCGATCCGCGACCATGTCTTCGTACCGCACGATCATTACCCGATCGCCGCGCCGGGCGCGCTCCGTCCACGCCAGGACTTGTCGATCCCAGCGCGTGTGATCCGCATAGTCCGGGATGAACTTCGCTCCGCGGGCGAGGTACTCGCGGACGAAGTCGGCGAGTGTCATCGCGGTATCCCCCTTTTCCACCCGTACATGGTGGTAAAAGGAGACGAGCACCGCTCGCGGATCCCTGACCAGATACAGTACTCGTGGATACAGGTGCGGATGCTGCGGCACCTCGTTTCTGAAAATCCGCGGATCCGGAAGGTCGCCGTACTGCTCGAGTGCGCTGTCTTCTCTGTGGGTGAATTGGGTGAACGGAACGTAGAGATTGAGGTTCTTCAGCGTGATACGGTCGCGTTTGTCCTTGCGGAGCAGGATCGCGAGCATATAGGCTAGCCACGTGTTGCCGGACTTGGGGTGTCCGACGATGAAGACGTCCGTGAACCTGACGCATCGTCGAAGCCTTCGTGCCGCGCGCCAATCGTCGCGTCGGACGCGGAGCCAACGTCGTATCCCATCGGGGAGCGCGGTCTGCGCGATGACCTTGATCGCTCGGTGGCTGGCCGGTGTCGATGCGAGCGTCGTCGCCGGGAAGGGTTTCTTGTCATCCTCGCGCACGTCCCGCCGTGCCTCCTCACCCGCTGCTGATGTGATGGGCTCCCAGGTGCACAGGGCCTCCGACCGGCTCTTCGTCCGATGCGCCATCGACACGCCTCACTTCCCACGGCAGGACTGGGGTCAGGATGCCCACGCGGTCGCGGTTCAGATGGTAACCGGCCGCGGAGACCTCGAAGGTGAGGGCATTCTCATGCGTAGGGAACCTCTCCCGCCGCGTGTGCGCCCCGATGAGCACGTGATAGGTGCCGGGCCGCAGCAGGTAGGGCGGGATATGGCATGTAGACCGGTAGTGTCCCGCCTCTCGGATGTCGCCGTTCTTCCGCTCGGTCGAGTCGGAGTCCCACGAGGTCCAGACGACGTTGCCCTTCGCATCGGTCAAGCGGCAGACGACCGATAGATCGCGCACGGAGGTGCGCAGTTCGTAGCCGATCTCGATGCGGAACGGGCTCCTGAATTCCACGACGGCCGTGGCCCCGTTCTCGGAGGACAGGATGCGGACGGACGTGAACCGAAACTTCCCCGCGTCATGGTCGCCGGCTGCGGCGTCGAGCCGACGCGCCCCCGCCGCCGGAAACGACGATAGATAAGCCGTCACAACGTCCGTCGCCGGACCGTCGAGCTTGAGCCGCCCGCCGTCGATCCACAGCGCGCGCTTGCACAGCTGGGCGATCGCGCCGAGGTTGTGGCTGACGAACAGCACGGTCCGGCCTTCCCGGGTGACGTCCCCCATCTTCCCCAGGCATTTCTGCTGGAACTCTACGTCGCCGACCGCGAGCACCTCGTCGATGAGGAGGATCTCAGGCCGCAGGTGCGCGGCGACGGCGAAGGCCAGACGGAGGTACATCCCGCTCGAATAGCGCTTCACCGGCGTGTCGATGAACTGTTCCACCCCGGAGAACGCCACGATGTCGTCATACTGGCTGTCGATCTCCGCCTTCTTCATGCCTAGAATGGCGCCGTTGAGGTAGACGTTCTCGCGCCCGGTCAACTCCGTGTTGAAGCCGGTGCCCACCTCCAGCAGCGAGCCGACCCGGCCGCGTATCTCTGCCGTGCCGGCGGTAGGTTCGGTGATGCGAGCGAGAATCTTGAGGAGCGTGCTCTTCCCGGCGCCGTTGCGGCCGATCACGCCGACGGCCTCACCCCGTCTCACTTCGAACGACACGTCTCGGACGGCCCAGATCGCCTCTTTGGTGTGGCCGGGCCGACCGTTCCCCATCAACGCATTCTTCACGCTCTGCGCGAGGTAGTCGCGCAGCGTGTCGGGCCGATAGCCCCACCCACCGTGGATCACGTACTGCTTCGAGAGACCGTCAGCTCGGATGGCCAGATCCCGCATGGGTCACGTGCCTGGAGGCTCCTCTCGTGGATGTGTGCTCGACGCGATGCTCGATCGGGACACTCTACGTATAGTTGCGGCTATCGGCGGGGTCTAGCAGAAAGCCGCGGTCGACCAAGTACCGAACGATGCGGTGAGCGTTGGCCTCCGCGGTGCAATCCGTTGTGGTCAGGCGAAGCTCGGGGTTCACAGGCGCTTCGTAGGGGTCGTCCACGCCGGTGAGTCCCCTGAGCTCGCCCTGCCGGGCTCGGCGATACATCCCCTTGGTGTCGCGCTGTTCACAGATCTCCAGCGGCGTATCCACGAACACCTCGACGAAGCGATCCCCGCCCGTCATCGCCCGGACCTCGTTGCGCGTCGAACGGTAGGGGCTCACCGCCGCGCAGATGACCGCGCCGTGGTGGCGGACGATCTCGGAGGCGACGAATCCGATGCGCCGGATGTTCATGTCGCGGTCCTCCCTGCCAAACCCGAGTCCCTTCGAGAGGAGCGTGCGGACGATGTCCCCGTCCAGCAGCGTGACCTGTCTTCCGCGCTCCATGAGGAACACGGCGAGGATTTCGGCGATCGTGGATTTGCCGGCTCCGCTCAGGCCCGTGAACCAGACACAGAACCCACGCTGGTGCATGGGCGGCGCGATCTTCGACAGGATGACGGCGGTCTCGGGCCGGGTGAACCAGGCGGGCAACTGCTTCCCGTTGCCGAGATACTCCGCGCGGACCCGGGTTCCCGAGAGCGAGAAGGTGCGCGTGGCCGCCCCAACGTGGTCGCGTTCCTCATAGCGGTCCTCGTCGGGCAGATACACGAGCTCCCTGAAGGGGATCACCTTGACCCCGATCTCTTGCTCAAACTTTCCCAGGAGCTCTTGGGCGTCGTATGGTCCGTAGAACGGGCGCCCGGTCGAATCCTTGCCGGGGCTCGCGTGGTCCCGGCCGACGATAAAGTGGTTGGCGCCGAAGTTCCGCCGGATGATCGCGTGCCACACCGCCTCCCGGGGGCCCGCCATTCGCATCGCCAGTGGCAGCAGGCTCAGGATCGTCCGGCTCCGGTCGTAGTAGCGCTCGATCAGGACCTTGTACGTCCGGGTCCGCGTGTAATGGTCGACGTCCCCCGGCTTCGTCAGCCCTACCGCGGGCTGGATGAGGAGCGCGCCGCCCACGCCCGCCGCGGCCCGCTTGGTGAGCTCTTCGTGGGCCCGGTGAATCGGGTTCCGGGTTTGGAACGCGACGACGTTCGCGTACCCCAGCGCGTCGAGGACCGCACGGACCTCCGCCGGGGTCTTCCGAAGCTCGGGGAAGTCATAGTGCTTGGGCAGCTGAGCGACCCGGAGCGGACCCGAGACGTTCCACCGGGCCCACGACGTCATCTCCGCCACCAGCGGATGGCGCGCGTCGGTCGTGCCATACACGCTCCGTGCCTCGAGGGTGGCGTCCCACTCGAACACGTCGTCCACGCGCATGACGCCCAGCAGCATGTTCCCCGGGCTCCGCAGCGCGATCTCGGCGCCGATGCGTACCCCTTCCGGGAGCATGACCGGGAGCGTGATCGGGATCGGAAACGGCGTGCCGTCGGCGAGCCGCATCTCCTCCAGCACGCGTAGATAGTCCCGCTCCTCCATGAACCGGTCCAGGGGCGAGAAGGCGCCCGTGGCCAGCAGCTCGAGGTCGCAGACCGAGCGCGCAGATAGTTGGACCGCGGGAAGGCTGTTCGCCCGCCGGATGAGCTCGTCGCGTGCCTCCCCCGTCACGCGGATGTCCACGAGCTCGCCGCCGTACGGGGGGATCAGCTTCGTCGATGTTCGAGGTGCGCTTCCCATCTGCCGGATTGACCTCCCTCGATCCAGACTGCCGCTTGCCGTGCCGGCCGCGGGGCGCCCACCGCCTTCGCGGTGGGATACCCTGCGACCGCTCGGCGTGGCGCCCGGCGCCACGGGCCTACACGATGTCGGCGAACGTTCGCTCCGTCCGTCGGAAGTACAGCACGCCGGTCGCCAGGATCGCGGCCACCGTAAGGGCCGAGACGGCGATCATCGGGCCGGGGTGCGTCCGTGTGTGGAGCAGAGCCCAGCGAAACCCCTCGACGACCCCCGCCATCGGGTTGACGCCGTACAGGAAGCGCCACGCTCGAGGCAGGAGATTGCTGGGATACACCACGGGCGTCGCAAACAGCCACAGTTGGATGATGAACGGCAGCACGTACCGCACGTCGCGGAACTGCACATTCAGCGCCGAGAGCCACAGCCCGACGCCGAGCGAGGCGGTGAGCGCCAATAACCAGAGAAGCGGCAGCCAGAGCACATCGGCTGTCGGGAAGATGCCGTAGGCGACCATCATGCCGATGAGGACCAGGAACGCGAGCCCGAAATCGACGACGCCTCCGACAACCGCCGAAATCGGAATCACGAGACGCGGGAAATAGACCTTCGTGATCAGGTTCGAATCACGGACCAGGCTGTTCGTGGCCTGGGTGAGCCCGTTGGCGAAGAACGTCCATGGAACGAGCGCCGCGTAGCTGAAGATCGGATAGGGCAGGCCATCGGACGGCATCTTCGCCAGCCGGCCGAAGAACAGCGTGAACACGACCATGGCGAGGAGGGGCTGGATGATCGCCCAGGACACGCCCAGCACCGTCTGCTTGTAGCGGACGTTGATGTCCCGCCAGATCAAGAAGTACAGGAGCTCCCGGTACTGCCACAGGCCCCGCAGCTCCGACGCGAGCGACCCGGTGGACGGGTCGATGCGCACGACGGGAACATCGTTCGTGGCCGATGATCGCCGCAACGCGGCGACCATCGGCCATGTCGGGCGTCCGGATGCGGTGCTACGCATCAGTCCGCGACCACGACGGAGGAGCCGCGGCGGTCCAGGACGGCTCGCCCCGCATGCCCACGACGCGGGCGGGCACTCCCACGGCGATCGCCCCGTCCGGGACGTCGCGCGTGACCACGGATCCCGCGCCCACGATTGCCCCCTTGCCGATGCGCACCCCGTCCAGCACGATGCTGCCGAGTCCCACCCAGGCGTGGTCGTCGATGACGATGGGGCCCTTCGACTGCAGCGGCTGCTCCATGTACGGCCTCCCCGGGGCGATGCCATGGTTGTAGGAGAAGAGCGCGGAGCCCTCGCCGATGCCGACGTCGCGCCCGATCCGGATCGGCGCCACGTAGGAGATCAAGTGCACACCGAGGTTGATGCGCGACTCTGGCCCAATCGTGATGCCGCCCCGCTCGCCGGTCTCGAGGAGCGCATCGCCCCACACGGACGCCTTGTCGCCGATCTCGACGGGCCCGCCGCCATCCATCTGGATGATCGTGACGTCGTCCCCGATGAACACGTGGAGGCCGAGCCGAAGCCCCCGGTGGCAGATGGCTGCGCGCGGGGAGACAAAGCCGCGCGGATGCACGTCGGCGAACCACCGGCGCGCCTTGTAGGGGGGAGCGAACCAGGTCGCGAGGCGGGCCGCCATCCGCCCCGCCGGGCTCAACCCCGCGAGCGGGAGCCAGAGACGGGCCCAGGTGGATTGAAGCTTTCTGGGTGCGACCTGAGGGTCGCGCAGCACCTCTTGCATCGCCAGCCGCAGTCTCATGCTCATCGGTGCATCTCCCCGTGATCTGCCAGCGTCCCGAGCGATACAGCGGGGCCGGCGCCCGCGTGCCGGCGCCACGCCGCCGCGATCTTGCCGGCCGCCAACCGTATCGTCTTCTTGCCCTTCACGGCGAGCCTCCACGCGGGCCTGATGGCCGGGTAGAGGGCCGGGTGCGGATACGGTCCGAGCTCCCTGCGCAGGAGCCTCCAGACCTCGCCGCGCCTGATGCCGTGCTCCCACAGGTAGAGCGCCAGCCACTCCACGAATGCCGTCCACGACGCCTGGTACCGCCCCGCGCGCACCACCCGGCTCGTGAAGGAGTCCGGGTGGCGGCGGTACTTGTGCCAGCAGGTGCTCGCGACAAAGACGGGCCCTTCGATGCTGACCTTCACGAAGAACGCGAGATCGTCGAACATGCCGGTGAACCGGTTCTCGAATCCGCCCACCCTGTCGACCGTCGCTCGCCGCACGAGGACGGCCGATGAAAAGGGCTCCACGCACGTGTTCGCCAGCAACAGGGGCAGCAGCGCCGGCGGGGGGGCCACGTCGTCCACCGGGCCCTGTGCGACGTGGGGGACAAAATCCCGTTCGGCATCCTCCGCGCGGCCTGTCCACCCATACCAGCGGAGGGCCGGGCCGTAGACCATCGCCGCCTCGGGGTGCGACTCCAGAATGGCGAGCTGCTCTTCGAGCTTGCGCGGCAGCCACACGTCGTCGGCATCCAGGAAGGCGACGTACTCGCCTCGCGCATGGGCGAGCCCCAGATTGCGGGAGGCGCTCGTGCCGCGATTCCGGCGCCCGGCGTGCGTGGCGTAGCGGACCTTCGCGGGGTGGCGGCGCGCGTACTCCATCGCGATGGCAGTGCTGCCGTCGGTCGATCCGTCGTCGACCAGCACGAGCTCCCACGTCGCGCATGTCTGTGCCAGCACGCTCTCGATCGCTTCCGCGATGAACTGCTCGGCATCGAGGAAGATCATGATGACGGAGATCAACGGCGGGCCGTCCGTGGACACCCCGTGCTCCCCATGCTCCACCCGGCCCCCCTGGGCCGGCGCCCCGCGCATCTACGGACCTCCGGGAGCAACGGCGGCGCGTCCGACGGCCGACCGCTCCCCGTCGGCCCCGGCGCGGGAGACGCCCACCGGACGCTGCTCGGCGAGGACCCGCTCGTACAGTGCGACGTGGCGTTGCAGTTGGAGGGCGACGCTGTACTCCGCGACCACGAGCCTGCGGGCGCTGGCCCCCATGTCCGCGCGCCGTGCCCGGTCGTGAAGCAGGTCGCGGATGGCGACGCCGAGAGCCGCCACGTCGTGGGGCGGCACCAGGAGCCCGCTGACGCCGGGCCGCACGATATCGAGGAGGCCGCCCACCCCGAACGCGACGACCGGCGTCCCGCACGCCATCGCCTCGATGGCGGTCTTCCCGAACGCCTCTTGCAGGGACGGCATCACGAACACGTCCGCGGCGCTGTAGACGAGCGAGAGGAGCCGCGGGTTTCCGATATGCCCCAACCGCATATGCGGGATTGCGACCTCGGCGGGCGGCGCGCCGCTGCCCGCGGACACCAGTACCAGCCGGCCTGCAGGGTCGCATTCGCGCAACGCCTCGGCCAGGAGCGCGAACCCCTTGATCCGGCGGGTCAAAGGCTCGGCGACGAACAGCACCACGCCGGCATCCTGCGGGATCCCCAGGGTCTCCCGCGCCTTGCCCTTGTCCCTCGGGCAGAAGATCTCGGTATCCACCCCTGGCGGGATCACGGTAACCGGGAAGCCTCGCAGCAGGGAGCTTCGCTGAGCCTGCTCGGCGAGCCAGCGGCTCATGGCGACGAGGTGGAGGCGGCCCGGAGGAACGACGCGAAGGGCGCTGTGCTTGCGCCGCCAGATCTGGCGCGAAAGGTCGTCCTGGTCGCGCGAGCCGAGCTGCGGGCACGCCCCGCAACTCGCCGTGTATTTGCCGCAGTTGAAGTCGTAGTGGCATCCTCCGGTGAAGAACGTCATGTCGTGGAGCGTCCGGACGACCGGGATCCGGCGGGGAATCGTGGTGAAGAAGTCCCGAAAGTCGACAAAGTGCAGCATCGCGTGCACATCGATGATGTCGCACGCCGGAAGCTGGCCCAGGATGTCGGCGCCATACGGGCTGCGGTCATCGCTGAAGAGCTCGTAGCCGGGGGGACGCCTGTGGCGGTGGAGCGCTCGCGCGATGTGAAGGGTGCGTATCTTGCGGCGCACGCGGCTCCGCAGGTCCATCGGCGGTGCGAAGACCGTCATCCCGGGACTGCGCTCCGGAGTCCGGGCGGCCCCCACCAGCACCATCGACTCGTGCCCCAGTCCGAGCAGCCCGCGATGCAGCCGCTGGACGGCGATGGAGACGCCGTCGCCGGCGTTGTAGCCCGTCAGGTGGAGGATTCTCATCCAGCCCTAACCTCGTCTCGCGCGTCCTGCCGCGTGTGCGGATCGAGCGCGGCCGGTGTGGGGGCGTCGGCCCCCGTGGCGGCGTGGCGCCGACCGTCGCCGCGGGACCCGGTCGACGCCCGCGCGCGCTCCGTGCCGAGGATCTCCTCGTAGAGGGCGAGGTAACGCTGCGCCTGGAGCTCCAGGCGATACTCCGCGGTGGCGACCGCTCGGCACGAGGCGCTCATCGCCGCCCGCCGGACGGGGTCTCCCAGCAGGTCCCCGATCGCGGCCGCGAGCGCGGCGCAATCCCGCGGGGGCACGAGAACGCCGGTCAGGCCTGTCCGCACGATCTCCGGCAGCCCGCCCACCGCGAAGCCGACCACGGGAGTACCGCAGGCCAGCGATTCGAGCGCCGCGTAGGGGAAGTTGTCCTGGACCGACGGGATCGCACAGACGTCCACCGCGCTGTAGACGAGCGACAGCATGCGTTCGTTGGCGATGCGTCCGAGGCGCAGGTGCGTTACGGGGACCTCGCACGGCGGCTCGCCGCTTCCGACCGATACGAACACGAGGTCCTCGAGGTGGCTGAGCCGTTCCAGCGCCTGGACCAGCAGCCGCGCCCCTTTCTCCGGTCGCGCCACGGGATCGGCGATGAAGAGCACCGCCGCGGCGTGTTGCGGGATCCCCAGCACCTGCCGGGCGAACCGACGGTCGCGGGGGCTGAAGACGTCGGTATCGAGCGCCAGCGGGATCACCGCGATCGGAATATCGCGGAGGAGCGCGCTCCGCCTCGCTGTCTCCGCCAGCCAGCGGCTGGGCGCCGCGAAGTGCAGGCGGCCGCGCGGCACGGCGCGCAGCGCCGCGCGTTTGCGCTCCCAGATCTGTCGGGACAGATCGCTCTCGTCGTGGGAGCCGAGCTGGGGACATGCCCCGCAGCGGTCCGTGTACTTCCCGCACCCCCAATCGTGGTGGCAGCCCCCGGTAAAGAAGCTCATATCGTGCAGGGTGCGGACGACCGGGATCCGGCGCGGGACGGCGGGAAAGAACGCGTCGAAGCTCACCAGGCGCGACATCGTGTGGAGATGCACCACGTCACACGGCGGGAGCTGGCCGACCATCTCGGCCCCGTGTGGATTCCGGTCGTCGAAGAAGTATCCGTAGCCCTCCGGCCGGGTCGCGCGATACCGTGCCATGCTGCGGCCGATGCGCCGGGAGCGGAGCCGCCGCCGCAGGCGGCTCAGAGGATCCATCGGCGGCCGAAACGTGACGACGGCCGGATCGCTCCCGTCGGTTCGGCTCTCCGCCACCAGCATCCGCGAATCCACGCCCAACCGGCGCAGGCCGACGTGCAGGCGGTAGGCGGCTCCCTCGCTCCCGATGACGTGGACGACCCTCACAACGTCTCCACCAGGGCGTCGCTCATGCCTCGGATCGGTACCACCCGTCGACGCACGCCACCCAGCGGCCATCGCTCAGCGCGTGCGGATCGACATGGTGCATGCCGGATTCGTTCCAGCCGGCGCCGCTCCCCTGGAGGATGGGATCCGGGCACGCCGGGCGCTCGCGGTAGCTGCGCGGGGTCAACTCCAGAACCTCGAGCGCGTGAACGGCGGTGCCGTAGGCGCGTGAGCAATCCTGGGCGTAGCGCACGACACGGTCGCCCGCGACCACGATGCGGCCGGCCGGTCTCGCGATGCGCGGGTCCCCTCGGACGATGGGGCTCTCGGGATGCTCTCGCCACGGCCCGGTCAACGCATCGGCGTAGAAGAGGCGGAGGGTGTCGTAGCTCAGTTCGGGATTGGTCTCGACGAAGAGCCACCACTTCCCGCCGTAGCGGACGACGGAGGCGTCCAGCAGGCACGGGCCCTCGAGCAGGGTCGCCGCGAGCGACCACCGCCACGGGAACGGTCTCGCGCGGTACAGCCTCACGGAGCGCGAGGTGGAACACTCAGGGATCATGTAGTAGTCGCCCCGGTGTTCGAAGACGTACGGGTAGGACAGGTGAAAGGGCTCGGCGAGCACGATGCGCTCGTATGTCCACTTCCTGCCGTCGGCGCTGGCGGCGAGCCCTACGGCTCCCCTCCCGGTGCGGTGGTTCATCACCTCGAAGAACATGTGCCATACACGATCCACCCTGAGCATGAAGGGATCTGCGACGTAGCGGGCCGGGACATCCGATACGCTGCCGCCCGTGAGCACGGGATTGGTCGCGCCGGGGAGCGGTGCGAGGCTCGTCCAGGCGTCCCCGGCGTAGATCCCGATCGACCACACGTACCGACCGGCCTTCCGGGACGGCCTCGACCCATCGTCCCCGGGGCGTCCCAGCACCCATCTCCGGACGGCCCTGCGCACGCTGCGTCCCGAGATCGCCGTCGCCACGCGCGAGAGCGTGCGCGAGATCATCAGCCCCCCCGACCTCCGCTCGACGGGAGCGGATCGGCCTCGCCGTGCCGCTGTTGGAGCAAGCCGTGTTCGCGGAGCGTCGCGGCGGCATCGTGGATCAACCCGAACGCCATCCCCGAGCGCTCCGCGATGTCCAGCAGGCTGTGGCGGCCGTCCGAGAGGTTCAGGACCCACAGCATCGCCATCTGCAGGGATCCGAGATCCGCGTCGCCCCCGACCCGGCGGTACAGACCCCGCCGGCCCAACTGCGGCTCGCACTTGGGCTGCGTGTTCACGTACCGGTCGTTGCCCTCGAGCACGTCGACGATGGCCAGGGCCACCGCGAGCGATTCGGCCAGGGCCTCGCGTGTCACGAAGCCGAGATCGTCCGCCGATGTGTGGTACTGTGGGAAGCGTCCGTGGGGCGTCCGTGACAGGCACCCCACGGGCAGGTTGAACCCTGGGGAGCAGTACTGCCGCTCGTCGTAGCCGTACGGGGTGAAGTCGATGATCTCGTAGTCGCTAGCGGCGCGCCGCAGGACCTCGGCCGCCGCCCGGTCGATCTCGGCGTCCCCGCGGCGGCTTCGCTTATAGGTGAATTTCCCCGGATCGCCGACGCAGGACACGACGAGGCCGTGCGCGATCCTCGCCGTGCGCTCCTCGTTGAGGCTCAGCCAGGTGATGGCCCCGATCGTACCGGGGACGAAGAGGAACCGGTAGGAATACCGCAGGTCCCGCCGCCGGGCGAGGGCCTGCGCCAGGAACGTGGCCAGCGCGATGCCGGAGAGGTTGTCGTTGCACAGCGACGGATGACACGTGTGGGTCGACACGAGGACCTCGTCGCGCGTCCGGCCGGGAAGGCAGCACTCCCCGTAGGTCAGCGTGCCATCCTCGAGCGAGGCGTCGATGACGACGTCGTACTCGCCGTCCTCCAGGTCGGCGAGTTGCGTGTGGCGGAGGCAGAATCCCCAGTCCTCCGCGTAGTACGACGTCCGGTACGGGATCCAGTCGGGATGCTCGGGCAGCGTGAACAGGTGGCTCCTCAACTCATCGAGCGGCATCCGCCTCCGCACGGGGATGCTGTAGCTCACCACGTGCAGGTTCGATGCCCGGAAATCGATGACCCTCTCGCCCCTGGCGTTCCGCACGTAGGCGTCGCGGATGTTCCACTCCTTGGGAACGGTCCAGTCGAACACCCGGGTCCCGCTCGGCACCTCCCGGGTGATGAGCGGGATGTGCCGCTGCAGGATGCGCAGCGTCTCCCGGACCCCCTGCCCCGTGATGCTCCGGCAGATGGGATACAGCTCGGCGACGAGGCGGTACATCTCTTCGCCGACGTGCGCCGGGCTCGCACACGTCTCCGGCTGCGCGATGCTCATCGTGTCAGCAGGCTGCGTCCCGGGACGAAGTCGGGATAGCTGCGGTCCCTCGCGGAGATGATCCGTTCGCCGTCGGGCCACCGGATGCCAAAGGCCGGGTCGTCCCACCGGACTCCCCGCGCGTACTCCGGCCGGTAGAGCTCCGACATTTGGTAGAAGACCTCGGTGTTGTCCGCCAGCGTTTGGAAGCCGTGGGCGCACCCTTCCGGCACGTACACCATGCGGTGACTTTCGGCCGTGAGCTCCACAGCCTGCCATCGCATGAACGTCGGGGACGCCGGGCGGAGGTCGACGACCACGTCGTAGAGCGCCCCGGCGGTGCACCGGACGAGCTTGGCCTCGCCATACGGGTCGGCCTGGTAGTGCATCCCGCGCAGCGTGCCCCGCGTTCGATTGAAGGACACGTTGCACTGCAGGGTGCGCGGATTGAGGCCGTGCGTCTCGAACTCGCGGCTGCACCAGCTCCGCGCGAAGAACCCGCGCTCGTCCTCGCGTCGCTCCAGATCGATGAGATAGGCTCCGGGGAGCGCCATCGGGGTGAAGATCACGGCACCACGCGCACCTCGGGGATCGGTGTCACGAACCGGCCGCCCCACTCGCGGACGTGGGCCATCTGGGCGATGATCTCGTCCCGCAGGTTCCACGGGAGGATGAGCACGTAGTCCGGCTTCAACGCGGCGATGCGTTCCGGGTGGTAGATCGGGATGTGGGTGCCGGGGAGGAACCGCCCCTGCTTGTGCGGGCTGCGATCGAATGTGCACTCGATGAAGTCCGAGCGAACGCCGCAGTAGTTGAGCAGCGTGTTCCCCTTGGCCGGCGCCCCGTAACCGACGATGGTCTTGCCGCGTTCCTTGGCGGCGATGAGGAACTCCAGCAGCCTGCGTTTGGTGCGCTTCACCCCTTCGCCGAAGGAGACGTAGGTGTCCAGGCGCCGCAGGCCGGCTTGCTCCTCCCGGGCGAGGAGCTCCGCCACCCGGGGGCCGGCGCGCCGCGAGCCGTCGGCCGCGTGGCAGGCGTAGAGTCTCAAGGAGCCTCCATGGGTCGGGAGCTCCTCGACGTCGAAGAGCGCGAGCCCGTGCGCCTCGAGCACCGCGCGGACGGTTGCCAGCGAAAAGTAGGAAAAGTGCTCGTGGTAGATGGTATCGAACTGGTGCTCCTGGATGAGCCGCAGGAGATGCGGCACCTCCATCGTGACGACGCCCCGGGGCTTGAGGAGGATCCGGAGGCCGGCTACGAAGTCGTTGAGGGCGGGGACGTGCGCGAGCACGTTGTTCCCCACCAGGAGGTCGGCGTGCTGTCCGCCCGCGGCCAGCTCCCGCGCCGTCGCCTGCCCAAAGAACTTGACCACGGTCGGGATGCCCCTGGCCGTGGCCTCCGCCGCGACGTTTGCCGCCGGGTCGATGCCCAGCACGGGGATGCCGCGCGCCGCAAAGTACTGCAGGAGGTAGCCGTCGTTGCTGGCGACCTCAACGACCCGGCTGCGCTCGTCCAACGCGAACCGCTCGATCGCCATCTCGGTGTACGCCCGGGCGTGCCCGAGCCAGCTCTCGGAGTAGGACGAGAAGTACGCGTAGTGGCTGAAGATGTGCTCGGGGCTGACGGATTCCTCCAGCTGGACCAGGAAGCACCGGTCGCAGACCATGACGCGCAGCGGGTAGAAGACTTCGGCCCTCTTGAGGTCCTCCGCGGTCGGATACGTGTTGGCCAGCGGCTGCATGCCGAGGTCGACGCAGACGTGCCGCAGGGCCGCGCCGCAAAACCGGCAGGCGCCCGCTGCCCCGAGTGCGGGCCCCGCGGGCGCCTCCTGTGGGGTGACGCTACCGCCAGAAGAAATTCTCATCGAGCTGATCCGTCCGGAGGAGGTGCTGGAGCTGCTTCACGCGAGTAAACGCCCGATGCTCGAACGTCTCCCGGGACAGGCCGATCCGCTCGAACAACGTCCGCAGTTCCCGCGCGCCGCTCGCCGCGTCCTGCTGGGCCCGGAATCCCGGCAGCGCGGCATGGATCTTCTCGCACGAGACGCGATAGCTCCGCGTATCCCCGTCGCTGGAGCCGACCGTGACCTTGCATCCGGGGAACGCATCCGCGACGATCTCGGCGAGCTCCCGGATTTGATAGTTCTCCCGGCTGTGGCCGACGTTGAAGATCTGGCGCTCGACCGCCGCGCGTGGAGCCTCGAGGGCGCAGGTGACCGCCGCGCAGATATCGAGCACGTGGACCAGGGGGCGGTACGGCGTACCGTCGCTGGTGAGCCTGATCTCGCGGGTCGTCCACGCGAGGCCTGCCAGGTTGTTGAGCACGAGGTCGAACCGCATCCTGGGGGACGGCCCGTACGCCGTCGCGTTCCGGAGGAACGTCGGCGCGAATGCCTCGTCGGCCAGTGCGAGCACGTCCCGCTCGACCAGGAGCTTGCATTGCGCGTACGGTGTCTGGGGCGCGGTGTTCGACTCCTCGGTTTTGTACTCGCCCGAGCCGGTGCCGTAGACGCTGCACGACGACGTGTACACGAAGCGGGAGACGCCCGCGGTCTTGCACATCCGCGCGAGGTTCACGGTGCCCCGGTGGTTGATCTCGAATGTCAGGCGTGGATCCAGTTGCGCCAGCGGATCGTTGGACAGTTCCGCGAGGTGGACGACGGCATCGAACCCTTCGAGGTCTATCTCGGTGAGATGCCGGATGTCCTTCTTGATGCACGGGGGCACGCTCAGGCCGTCATCGTACAGCCACCCGTCGCAGTAGAAGCCCGTATCGAGCCCCACTACGTCGTGCCGCCGCTGGAGGAGCATCGAGGCAAGCGGGACGCCGATGTAGCCCTGGGCACCTGTCACGAGTATGCGCATGGTCTCTGCGGCGCCCCCGGCGCGGGGCTAGCGGGGGCCTCCGGCGTGCGGCCGACGGCTCCGAGCCGCCGCGGCGACCCGGAGCGCGGCGGGAGCCGCGTCCCAGATCTTCCACGGAGCCCGGCCCGAGTTCCAGAGCTCCTCGAGGAAGGTCTTCTCCTTGACGGTATCCATGCACGACCAGAAGCCGGTGTGGCGGTACCCCATCAACTGGCCGTCCCGGACGAGGGCCAGCACGGCATCGCGCTCCCAGATCGTATCGTCGTCCTCGATGTAGTCGATGGCACCGGTGTTGAGCACGAAGTACCCGCCGTTGATCCAGCCCTCGCTGGCCTCCGGCTTCTCGTAGAACTCGACGATTTGATCGTTATCGAACGCGATGCGGCCGAATCGCGCCGGGGAGCGGACGGTCGTGACGGTCGCCAGCTTGCCGTGCGCGCAGTGGAAGGCCAGGAGATCCCGGATGTTCAGGTCGGTGACGCCGTCCCCATAGGTGAACATGAACGTCTCGTCATCGCCGAGCCAGCCGCGCAGCCGCTTGAGCCGGCCGCCCGTCTGGGTGTGCAGCCCGGTGTCGACGAGGTGGACGATCCAGTTGGGTTGGTTCCCGCCGTCGTGGATCGTCGTCCCGCCGGACGCGAGGTCCACCGAGATGTCGTTATTGAGCGCGTAGAAGCTCAGGAAATACTGTTTGATCACCTCGCCTTTGTACCCGAGGGCGATGATGAACTCGCGGATCCCGTGGGCTGCATAGATGTTCATGATGTGCCAGAGGATCGGCTTGCCGCCGATCTCGACCATGGGCTTCGGCCGCACGGTCGTTTCCTCTGACAGCCGCGACCCGAATCCGCCGGCCAGGATGATCGCCTTCATGCTCGTCTCGCCTCGCTCGCTGGAGTCATCGCCTCGATCCTCGTCCGCAACGCGGTGCACAGCGCGTGCGAGATGACCAGGTGCACGTCTTCGATCTGCTCCATCCGGCTGGTGGGCGCCACCACCCCGTAGTCGACCAGGGCGCGCAGCCGCCCGCCGCTGCCGCCGGTCAGCCCGATCGTGACGGCCCCGGCGTCCCGGGCCCACTGCACGGCGGTGACGATGCTCGGGGAGTTTCCGCTGCCGCTGATCGCGATGAGCACGTCGCGCGGCTCGAGAAAGTTGGCCATCTGCTCCACGAAGATCCGCTCGTAGCTGGCGTCGTTGCTCCACGCTGTGATCAACGGGACGTTATCGGTAAGCGCGATCGCGCGGAACCGGCGCTCCCCGGGGACGATCGTGCCCTTGTTCAAGTCGTTGGCCAGGTGCGACGCCGTGGAGGCGCTCCCGCCGTTCCCGGCGATGAAGATTGTCCGGCCCTCCAGCCAGGCTCGGAAGAGGGCCTGCTCGGCCCGCGCGATGTCTCGGGTGGGGAGGGCCCCGAGGGCCTCCCGCAGGCTATCGATGTACGACGACGGGGTCATGCGCGACCACCCGCCTCTCATGTCGGGGCCCACGGGGGCCGGCGACCAACCGGACCACGGATCGGGCGATGATCTCCAGGTCCAACCAGATCGCGTAGTTGCGAATGTAGAAGAGGGTCATCTGCATCTCATCGTCGAGGCTCGCGACGCTCCCCCGCACGGCCCAGGGGCCGGTGATGCCCGGCTTGACGGTGAGCAGGTTGGGGACCCAGCGCTCGTAGGCGCGCCGCCGGGCAACCGGAATGGGTCGGGGCCCGACTATGCTCATCTGGCCCCGGAGGACGTTGCCGAGCTGGGCGACTTTGTCGAGCGCGAGCCGGGTCATGATGCGCTGGATGCGATTCCCCGGCTCCGACGTGTTGAGCACGATCGTCCGGAATTCGACCCCCCCGCATCCGATCATGGTGGCCCGGCGGAACGGGTGAATGCCCGCGAGACGCAGCGCGAGCGCCGAGGCCGCGAGGACGGGGAGCCCGACCGAGAGGAGTGCGATCGCCATCCCGTAGTCCAGGATGCGCTTCAAAATCGCATCCAGCCCTGTGATCCGCGTCCGCTCGATCGTCAGGAGGGGCATGAATCCAAACTGGTGCACTTTGACGTTCGCCGCCAGGATATCTCGAAAGCCGGGCGCCAACCGCACCGCATGCCCGTTGAGGCTCGCGGTGCTGCGGATCAGATCCTGGAAGCTTTCCCATGCCATGGCGGTCGGCACCACGATGATTTCGCCGGCGCCCGTTTGTTCCAGGATCGTCGGGAGAGCGCTGGGGGGGCCCAGAACCTTGAGCTCCCCGATCACCGGGGTCCCGGGAGGGAGAAAATCGTCGATGAACCCGATGACTTCTACGCCGGCGTGCTTGGCGTCCCGAAAGTGGCGGCCGAGCGAGAGCCCGGGCGCGCCGAGCCCGACGATGAGCGCTCGCGTCCTCAGGTGCCCTCGGCGGCGGAGCGCGCGGACGATCCGCCGCGCCAGGAAGCGTCCGGTGCCGACCGCCAGGAGGGAGAACATCCACAGCACGGTGACGAGCCTGCGCGATGGCTCGCTCCCGCCGGGGTCCCTCCACCAGAACCCGAGGGCGCTCAGCCCGAACGCCGTCAGCGTGCACCCGTAGATGATGCGCCCGTACTCCGCGGGGCCTTCCAGCAGCTCGTCCAGCACGTAGAGGCGGTTGAGGGCGAACAGCCCGATCGCCACCGGGACCGCAGAGGCCAGGAGGAGCAGCGACCCCCCCCGGCCGGCGCCCATGATGTCGAAGGGAACGAAGCGCGACGCCGCCGCCCCGGCCGCGAGGAGGGCCAGGACGTCCAGGCCCACGAGGCCCCAGATCATCAGGAGCCGCTGACGCCTAGGCATCAGGAGCCCGCAATCGCAAGCTCACTGCCACGGCCGGCGCGCCGCGCGCCTCGAAACGGGATCGCGTTGTTGACGAGGATCTTGGCCCCGTCGAAGTCTATGGAAAAGTCCATGCGCCTGAGGCCGAGCCGCTCGAGCGCCTCCGTGACCGCCGGCGCTCTGCTCTGGCTGCAGTACAGCATGAGGAACCCGCCGCCGCCCGCCCCGGTGATCTTGCCCCCGATGGCGCCGCAACGCCGCGCCGTGTCGTAGCAGTCGTCGATCCACGGGTTGGAGATCCCGGACGCGAGCCTCTTCTTCTGCTCCCAGGAGGCGTGCAGCACATCGCCAAACCGTCGCAGGTCGCCCCTCTCCAGACACCGCTTCACTTCCGCCGCCATCGCCTTGATGGCGTGCAGCGACTCGAGCACGGCGGGCGTTCGCGTCAGGATCGCCTGGTTCTGCTCGGTGAGGACCCGCGCGGCCTCCCGGGCCACGCCGGTGTAGAAGAGGAGCACCCCGCGCTCCACGCCCTCGAGCACCTCCGGGGAGAGCCGCAGGGGCTGGACCGCGACGCCGTCGGCGTCGAACGTGATGGCGTTGACGCCCCCGAACGCCGCGGCGAACTGGTCTTGCCTGCCGATCGGCATCCCGAGCTTGTCGATCTCGATCGCGCAGGCCAGCTCCGCGATCTGCTGTTTGGACAGCACAAGGCCCAGGAGGCTGCTCAGGGCCTTGATGACCGACACGGCCACCGTGCTCGAGGAGCCCAGGCCCGTGCCCGGCGGCACCTGGGATGCGAGGAACATCGAGAGCCCCTCGCGGATGTTGAAATGGCTCAAGATCGCACGGGGCAGCGCCAGGTCGCCGGTCCACAGCATCTCCCGCTCGGCGTCCTGCCGGTAGAAAGTCCGGTAATCCGACGACATGATCTGGATATTCTCGCCGTTGTTGACCGTCACGAAGACGTAGAAATACTTGTCGATCGCGGCGCTGACCACCATGCCGCCAAACTGGGCGTAGTAGCTCTCGAGATCGGTCCCGCCGCCGGCGAAGCTGATGCGAACGGGTGCACGCGCGATCAACATGGGGCATCGACCCTCCGGGGTAGCACGGTGACAGGACGGGCTGCGCCGCCGTCTGGTACCCGGCGGCGCAGCCCGTCCCTCGGTGGCTACTTCAGCTCGGCGTAGTACCGGTACGAGGACGCGTCGCTTCCGTGCAGCGGGACGCGGTTCAGGACGAGGCCGACGACATTCGTGCCCTTGAGCCGCCGGCGCACGAGCCGGTCCACATCGGGCGAGCTCGTGCCCGCGCGGAGCACGAGCAGGAGGCCGTCGAGGATCGGGCCGAGTTGCGCGGTGTACGCGACCGCGCCGACCGACGGCAGGTCGACGATGACGAGGTCCGTCTCGCCCTGGAGCGAGCCGAGAAGGGCCTCGACGGCTTCGGGCCTGAGCAAGGCGGCCGGGTTTCGAACGGCGGGCCCGGCGGCGAGCAACCTCAGCGACGCCGGCGGGGTCACGGTCTGGAGCGCGTCGCCCAGCCGCGCCTGGCCTCCGAGCACGGAGGATAGCCCCACGGCGTTGGGCAGCCCGAAGAATCTATGCAGCGAGGGCTTGTAGAGATCGGCATCGACGAGGATCACGCGCTTCCCGGTCTCGCCCATGATGAGCGCGAGGTTTGCCGCGGTCGTCGAGCTGCCGTGCCGGGGGCCTGCCCCCGTGATCCCCAACGATCGCAAGGATCCCCCGTTCCCGTGGAAGAGGCTGATGCGAAGCCCTCGGTACGCCTCCGCAAACGGCGAGCGTTCGCCGTACCTCGTGAACAACTCGGGAGCATCCTTGTCCTGGGCACTCATGTCCGGCGTCTCCTGTCGTGCCGGGCTCGCGGGGCGACCGCTCACCCCATGTGGGGCGGGAGATGGAGGAGGAGCGCGACGACCGCGGCGGTGACCCTGCCGTACACGACTCCCGCCTGCCCGGCCAGGCCCCCGACGACCGGCGCCGCCTTGCTCACCAGCACCCCGACCAGCAACCCGGCGAGGATGACGAAGAGGAACGGGAGGACGAGGCTGGCCACCCCCGACGCGCCCGCGAGCACGCGATTGGTCTGGGAGCCCATGGTGGGAACGGACGCGAGCACCGGAACGCCGTAGGTCCCCTCGGCCTCGCGCGGCGACCGGACGCGGTTGTCCAGGTTGTCCACGAGCAGGGCGAGCGCGCACCCCACGAGCAGCCCCAGGAGGCCGGCGAGCCCCGCCTTCTGTGGAAGCTGGCGGGAGACCGGGCTCGCGGCCGCCTTGTCCACGATGACGATCCCGGCCTGGCCGGAGCTACCGGCCCGCTGCTCCCGGACCAGCGCGTCCTGATACAGGGAGGAGAGACGGGCGAAGATCTCCTCGTTCACCTTCACGTCCCGTTGCAGTCGCGCAAAGGTGAGCTCGTTCGCGGGCATCGCGCCCAACGCGGCCTGCATCTGGCCGAGGATGGGGTCGATCGCATCCGCGCGGGCCCGCGCGACCGTCGCGTCCACCTGCCCGCTGACGAGCTCTTGCACGAGCCTCTCCCGCAGCGGGCTGACCCCCAGCGATTGGTCGACGAGGGCCTTCGACGCCTCCTGCCTGAGGCGGGCGCGGAGGTCGACGACCTTGCCGAGGGCTTCCTGCACCTTCGGATGCTGATCGGTGTAGACCTGGCGTAGGCCCGCGAGATCCGCCTCCGCGGCCACGAGGCGGTCGCGGAGCTGGCCCACCACCGGGTTTGTGCTGATCTCGACGGAGGCGAGCTGCCGGTCGTTCTCGGACCGCAGCCGCTGCCTGATCGCGGCGACGCGCGTCTGCGCCGCTTGCTCCTCCACCAGTGCCCCGCTGTACTGAGCCTGCAGGTCGAACGACCGCTGGATCATGCGGGACGTCACGTCGGGGAGGTTGACGATGCGCGTCCGGGTTTGAAACGCGCGCAACGCTTCTTCCGCCGCGTGGAGCTTCGCCTGGGTGACCTTGACCTGCTCCCCGATGAACTTCCGCGTGCTCGCCGCCGCCGCCCGGTTGAGCTGCACGTAGTACTTGACGAGCTCCTGCGCTGTGGCGTTGGCGACCAGCGCCGCCCGCGCCGGCTGCGTATCCTTCGCGGTGATGAGGAGGATATCGGTGTTCGGGATGCTCCGCGGCGTCACGGCGCGGAAGACGTCGCGCACACGCAGCGTGCCGATCCGATCCGCCACACGGTGGAGCACCTCGCTGCTCTTGGCGAGGTAGAGGATGTCGTTGATGACGAGCCCGCGGTACTCGCTCTGGAACGCCGCGAGGTCCGGCTTGTCGTCCGGCGAGGACGACGCGAAGATCTGCGGAGTGATGAGCATGCTGACCTCGGCCTGGTACTGGCGCGCCTGGTTCACTACCTGCGCCGCCACCCCGACCACGGCGAGGGTCGCGACCAGCGCGATGATCGCCACGTGCCTGCGAAGGATCTCGTAGTACCGGCGGAGCTCCGATACCGGTTCCATGGTTGTTTCCTCCTCCGTCTCGGCTTACAGGCCGACCAAGAGCCGCAGCACGTAGAACACGTTGAAGACGCTTCCGAGCTGGTCCAGGGACAGCCCTTTGGGAGTGACGTAGACGATATCCCCCGATTGCAGCGCGATGTTCTGGCCCGGGTCCTGGGCCGACAGCGCCTTGGCGACGTTGACCGTCACCATCGTGGCCTTCGTCCCGTCCACGCGCACGACCTGGACCCGGCCGAGGTTCGCCCTGTCCGTCTGGCCGCCCGCGAGCGCGATGGCATCGACGAGCTTCAGGTTGGGCGTGAAGTCGTAGGGGCCCGGCTTGTTCACGGCACCCAGGACGGCGATCCGCTCGTGGGACTCGGGCACCACCATCATGTCCCCGGGCTTCAGCGGGATGTTGGCGGCGGTGTCCCCCGCCAGCGCCTTCTGCAGATCGACGGGGATCTGCTCCTGGCCGCGGACGATGAACGCCCGCGTGAGCGCCGCCTTCGTCGTGAGGCCTCCGGCCCCCGCGATGAGATCGGTGACGTGCTGCCCTTCCAGGATGTCGTACGCGCCCGGGTGGGTCACCTCGCCGAGCACGATGATGCGGGGGTCCGTCTGCGGGATGTAGACCACATCGCCCGGCTCCAGGGCGACATCCGGGTCCTTGCTCTGCTTGATCGCCCCGAGAAGGTCGAGCTGCTGCGTCTCCGTCTTGCCGCGGATGAGGACGGCCTTCGCGAGGTCCGCCCGGGTCGTCGGGCCCCCGGCGGCGGCCAGCAGCTCCAGGACGCCGGCGCTCGGCTTGAGCTGATACTCGCCCGGCCGGTTGACCTGCCCCAGTACGTAGATGCGGCTTGTGCGAAACTCGCGAACCGCGATCGAGATCGACGGGGCCCGAAGATACTTCAGGTACAGCTTGGTGAGGTCTTTCTCCAGTTGGGCCGTGGTCCTGCCCGCCGCCGCGACCTCCCCGACCAGCGGGAGCGCGATGGTTCCGTCGGGCTTGATCGTCACCGTGTGGGAGAGGTCGGGCTGCCCGAAGACGGTGATCTCGATCGCATCCCCGGGCCCGAGCAGGTAGGTCTCCTGGCCGGAGGGGGCCGCGGCCGCGCCTCCGGCCGTCATGCTCGCGATGCTTATCGCCATGAGCACCACAACCCCGGCTCTCGCCGTCATCCGCCTCGCCTCCACGACCGCGCCACGCCCGCGCGCCGGGTCTCGACCCCGGAGACGACGCGCTGGGATGGCGCGCCCGGGTGTGGCTCCGCCCTTGAGTGCATCGGCTGGGCCAGCGCACCCCGGTGAAAGATCCCCGCTCGTTGCCGCAACTCAGGCCAACTCAAGAGCTGGTTCGTCGGCCTCGACTCGAACACGTACCTAGCTGACTCCTCTGGGCTCAGCCTTCCTACCTGCCCTCTAACGGACGTTTCGCGGCCCTCGAAGGCGTCGCTCGAAAGACGCGAGGACATGCGGCGGGCGATCGACCACCAGGCCGCCGAAGGGGAGGGCCGCAGGGCGGGCCCTCGGGGCCGATCCGTCTCTCTCCAACCCCCCTCAGACTGCGGAGATCATGCCCTAGCGCGAGCAGCCTGTGCCGCGAGCCCAGTCTCCACGGTGGCCGTACCGCAACTCCTCGTGCCACAGGGCGACGAATATGCTGCGGCGTAGCGTATCGGGCGTGGGCCTGCCCGCGACGTCGGCCGCGAACCGCCGGTACTCGGAGCGTGAGTGGAGCAACCAGGCCAACAGCCGAAGCGGGCCGATGGCGGCCCGGTCCAGGCCGATGCGCCCGGCGTAGCGCGCGAGGCACTCGTGCAGCACCGCGCCGGTGGGGGTCGACGGATCCAGGGTCGCCCGGTACGATTCCCGCAGGTGCCCGGGGCTCACGGCGCCGTCGAGTGTGAACGCGAGAAAGCTCATGAAGTAGATCAGGTCCAGGGCTGGGAGGCCCTCTAGCTCGGCGGATTCCCAGTCGAGCACCGCGAGCTCGCCGGTCGGCGTGACCAGCACGTTCCATGGCGCAAAATCCCGCTGCTCGCAGACGAGCGGGAGGGCGCCCAGCGTCGCGACGATCTCTCTCGTCTCTCGAAGCATGCCGCGGTCTATCACGGGGCCGAATGCCTCTCCAAAATCGGTCAGCGCGGGCTCGATCAGGCGGTCCCACCATCTGTCCCGAGGACAGGGGTGGGGTCGTCCCGCCAACTCCGACAACCAGTCCGTCGCCCGGAGCGCCAGGTCGCGGAAGTTGCTTCGCTTGACGACCGTAGAGAGGACCCCGCCGGTGAGCGCCGTCTCGCCCACGGTGAGAATCCCCGCGCGCTGCTGGCAAAACAGCACCCTCGGCGCTCCCCGCACGCCGCCGGCGCGCCGCGAGTGGATGGCCTGGAGCGTTGTGGCCTCCCTCATCAGCCCGGTGGCGGCCTCCGGCACGCGCGGCATTTTCACCGCCACCCACGGGCGGTGGTGGGGTTCGGCGAACACGAGCGCGACGACCTTGGAAACGCTCCGTGGCCCTCCGGTCAGAACAAGAGAGGAGAGCGCGTCCGGCGGAGGGCCGAACCCCCAGCCCTGCCACCGGGTCCGGATCATGCCCAGGAGCTCGGGCGTCGCGATCGGGGCGTCCGGCAGCGCGGCGGCCGGGGCGGTCGTCCGGGCGGTGGATGGCTCGCGACCGGCGGGGCGGACCCCTGGCTTGCGGGCGACCGCGCAAACGGGGAGGACGAGACCGATCCGCATACCGAGGCGCCAGACACCCTGGAGCACAGCGCTTCGGAGCCGGCGCACCGGGCTGCGCGCTCGTGCCCGGCTGATCAGGAAGTAGCGTAAGGCTCCGGGCGCCTCGAGGGGCAGCCAGTACCGCGACCGGGCGAGAAGAGGCCACGGCCAGCACCAGTAGCACGCCACGTCTGTGAAACCGGCGGTTTCCAGCCGCCGCCGGACGCCCTTCGGTCCGCCGGCCAGGGGAGAATACCACTCCGTGTAACAGGACCCGCCGGGGTGGAGGCTCGCCCACGCCCGTCTGAGCGTCGCAGCGCCGGGATCGATCGCGACCGCGAGATCGCAATCGCCGCTGGGATCGACGTGCGCGCCGGCCACGCGGTCGGAGATCAATCCGACCGCCTGGCCGAGCAGGCCATCGGCGAAGCACATGCTCTTGGCCGGCCGAGGATTGGGCAGCAAGAATCGCCAGTCGGCCCTGCGCAAGAGCTTGTTGCGGACGTCCTCACGCATGGCTGTACCGGCGACCGTCCGCCTCCCCGCCATGAGACAGGACGTGCTCGTAGATTTGCGCCACGCGCTGGACCATGTCCGGTGCCGAGAATTGCCTGTGGACCCGCGCCCTGCCCGCCTCCGCCAATCGCTGCGCAAGCTGCGCGTCGGACAGCACCGTGCGGATGGCGGCGGCCAGAGCCGCCGGGTCGCCCGGTGGCACGAGCAGGCCCGTCTCCCCGTGAATAACGACCTCGGTCGTCCCCGGGATGGCCGAGGCGATCACCGGCTTGCCGGCCGCCATCGCTTCGAGGACCGAGAGCGGCAGGCCCTCGAAGAGCGATGGGAGCACCACGAGATCGGCGCACGCGAGCAAATCGGGGATGTCGCGCCGGTAACCCAGGAACAGCACGCGGTCGCTCACGCCGAGCGCCCGCGCCTGTGCCTCGAGGCTCGCGCGCTCCGGACCCTCCCCGGCGAGGACGAAGACCGCTTCAGGGACGAGCGGCGTGGCCTCGAGCAAGTAGCGATGGCCCTTCTGCTTGTCCAGGCGGGCGGCGATGAGAACGACCGGCCGCGCGCGGCCGCCGGTCAACGCGGCTCGCAGCGTCGCGTTGACCGGTGCGTTCCCGTCAGGCACGGCCACGCCGTTGTGGACGACGTAAATTTTCCAGGTCGGGATGTGAAGCTGCTGGTGAAGCCGCCTCGCCACCTCATGCGAAACAGCGATGTAGGAATCGATGAAGGGGGCCGCGAGCCGCTGCAGTGCGGAGCTCAGGCGCCCCAGGGCACCCTCCGGAAAGAGGTGAACCGTGGCGACAACGGCCGGCACCCCGGCCAGACCGGCAGCGATGAGGGCATGCCGGCACGACGACGGGTAGTTCAGGTGCGCGTGAAAGACGGCGGGATTCTCGGCCCGCAGCTCCCCGATGAGGTGCGGCACCCGAACGACGAGCGAACGCCGCTCCTGCACGCGCGGCACTTCGCGCAACGTGACATCGAGGTCCTCCGCCCTTTCGAGCAGCGGCGCGAGCCCCGGCTCGGGCCGGTGAAACAACACCGGCCGCCAGCGTCGCCGGTCCAGACCGGCGAGGAGATGGAGCACGACCTGCTCGGTCCCCCCGCATTCGACGCTGTCGAGAAAGTAGATCACGGTCCGGGGCATGGGCGCAACCACGTGCTATCGTCGCGGCTTGATGGCTCGCATCGTGACCACGAGTTCATAGTCGGGATCCCGGTAGTCCAGTTCGTCCCGGCGTAGCTCGTGCGTCGCCATCCCGTGAAGAAAGGCGACGGCCGCCAGGACATTGCCATGGGCGCCGACGTCGATCGTCCCCGACGGAAAGGCCTCCTCGAGCAGCCGCCGGGCCGACCCGGTCGTGAAGTTCCAGTAATGGCCCCATCGCTCCGCGTCCCATCGGCTGATCTGGCTGATCCCCCCGGCCGTCGCCAGCAGGACCCCCCCAGGCTTCAGGATGCGGTGCAGCGTCCGAAGCGCGGTCCGCACGTCGTAGATGAACTGCAGCGTCTGCGTCAGCACGATGCAGTCAAAGGTATCCGACGGGACATGATCGGCGCGCGTCAAGTCCGCGACGATCGTCGCCTTGGGGTTGCCTTCCAGGACGTCGAGCACGTCGCTCCTGGCGACACGGTCGCCCCCGAACCTGCGGGTGTAGGAGTCGGTCCCGATCTCCAGGACGCGTCCCCGGATGTCCGCCGCGTGGACGGCGAGGAACCGCTCGATATAGTACCGGTCAATCGGGAGCCCGCCCCGGTCCTTGCCAAATGCCCGGCTCAAGGGGGTGACCCGGCGCAGGCTTCCGAAGCGCACCCGCCCGGGCGGCGGGGAGTGGGTGCGCCCTCTCCGTTGGGCCTGTAGCCAGCGGCGCACCGGCGCCGGAAGCGTCCGTCGTGCTGTCCGCTTCAGTAACTCTCTCGTGGCGTCCGGCAGATGCCTCCGCAGCACGGGCAACGCCGCGCTCGGGTCGGTCAGGGCCCCGCGCCAGAACCGGCTGCTCCTCCAGGGGCGTCCCGCGGTCTCCCAGCTTGCCTGGAGGACGGCCAGCATGGCGCGGGTGCGCGCCTCGAGCCGCGTGCCCCGTGCGTCGGGGTGACGGTCGAGGTACCCGTTGACCACCTGGAGCGTTCCCTGCCAGACCGCCGCCATGCTGCTGGAATTCGACCCGGCATGCCGGCGATAGTACAAAGCGATCTTGTCCTCTCCGCGCACCCGCGCGTGCTCGAGTGCCCGGAGGGTGAAGTCCCAGTCCTGGCACACGGCGATCCCCGGGTCCCATGGCCCGGCAGCCTCCACGACGCGCCGTGGGAACAGCAGGGCCTGTATTCTGACATCGAAGCCGTTGAGCAGGCAGGCGGTCACGGCAGCGCCCTGGATCCGCGAGCCCCGCTTCTGCAGGGGACGCAGGTGCGCGTCGCAGAACATCGTCGCCCCATAGGCGACGACGTCCTCGTCGCTCCCGACGAGGCGCAGAAGGCGAGCGGTGCTGTCGGGATCGAGCACGTCGTCGCCGTCGACGAAGCGCAGCCGGCTGCCCCGCGACGCGGCGATGCCTGCGTTCCGCGCCCGGGACAGCCCCCCGTGTTCGATGCGCACGATGCGCAGACGCTCGTCGCTGATCCGGCTGAGCAGCCCCGCCACAGGCTCGGGGCACCCGTCGTCGACCACGATGAGCTCCACGCGACAGCCGCGCTGGCCGAGGGCGCTCTCGACCGCCTGGATCAGCCACTCCGGCCGCGGCCGCCACACGCACATGATGAGGCTCACGAGGGGATCCGCGTGCCCGTCGAGCTCCGGAACGGTCGCCCGGAGCGGCTGCCGGAGCGGCGCCGTCCGGCCCGCGCACGGAGGGGCGGTCGGGAGGTCAGGGTGGGCAGGCGGCATCCGGGCTCGTCCTCGGGTCTCTCTCCCGCGGTGGCGTCAGCGAGCGTGGGAGGCCAGCGCCCGCTGCAGGAGCTCCTTCACGCGGGTCGCGTAGCGCCGGGCGCGCCCTCGCACGCGCTGCAGCGTCGGATGCCGGTAGGGCCACAGTACCCGGCGCAGAGCCGTCCGGAGCTCGGCGTCGGTGACGCCCTGTCGCGACAGGTATCCTTCAAGCCAGGTCAAGAAGACCAACCGCACAGACTGCTGCTGTCGCGCCTTGTTCACCACGGCAACGCACGAATCCGGGTGCTGCCGATACCTGTCCCAGCACTCGTTCGCGACGAACACAGGTTCCCGGAGGTAGACCTTGGCCAGGAAGGCTCGATCCTCATAGAGCTGGTAGATGCCGCGAAAGGACTCCTCGAATCCACCGACGCGTTCGATCATGTCACGGCGAAACATCAGGTCCGACGGACAGGGCGTGATCGCCTGCCCCAGCGGGGACGTGGCCTTCAGGAGCGTCGGCGGCCTCACCAGGGTATCCGTCGGCACGCCGAGCTCGGGCACATGGTCGCGGCAGATGTCTTCAGCGTTCCCGGTCCAGCTGTGCCAGTACTCGCTGCGCCCGTACACCATCGCGGCCTCGGGCTGTGCGCCGAGGATCGCCACCTGGCGCTCCAGCTTGTGCGGCAGCCACACGTCGTCGGCATCCAACAGCGCGACGTACTCGCCCCGGGCGTGGCGGACGCCGAGGTTGCGCGACGCGCACACGCCTCGATTCTCGTGCCCATCGTGCTCCAGATATCGCACCTTCCCGGGACGCCCGTCGGCATAGTGCCGCGCGATCGCGGTCGCCGTGGCGGCGGACCCATCGTCGATCAGGAGCAGCTCCCAGTGGTCATAGGTCTGGGCCATGACGCTCTCGATGGCTTCCCGCAGGAAGGCCTCGCCGTCCAGGAAGGGAGTGATGACGGAGACGAGCGGCTTGGGGTTCATCGCGTCTGTGGCCCTGCCCGGCCTCGACAGCTACGGCGCCGCCCGCATCGCGGCGTGCCTGGCGTCTCTTCGGCCGTCGAGGAGAAAGGCGCCGAGTTGCTCGCCGATCGCGCCGAGAGAAAAGCTCGCCTCGACGCGGCGTCTGGCGCGCCGTCCGAGCTCGCGGCTCCACGCCTCGTCGTCCAGGAGTCGGCCGAGCGCCAGCGCGAGCCGCGCGGCATCGCCGCGCGGGACGATGAGCCCGCCCGACGCCTCGCCGCCCTCGAGGATGTCCGGTATCCCGTGCGCGTCCGTGGCAACGACGGGCAGGCCGCACCCCATCGCCTCGAGCGGCGCCACCGGGAACCCCTCGTGGCGCGACGGAAACGCGTACACGTCCGCCGCCGACAGGTAACGGCGAATCGTGAGGCGGTCGTGCACGAACTCGTCGACCCAGAGCACGGTGCCCGGCCGCACCGCCGCGACGCGTTGCCGCAACGCGTCGGCGTCCTGCCCCGTGCCGATGAGCAGGAGCCGGAGCGGGCGCGCCGGGCGCTCGTGCAGGAGCCCTTCCCACGCGTCCAGCAACGTGTCCAGGCCCTTCGGCCCTATCGAGATGCGTCCGTGCCACGCGACGACCCTGGCATCCGAGGGGATGCCGAGGGCAGCCCGCGCCTCCTGGCGATCCATCGGACACCAGAGCTCCGGGTCTATGGGGTTGAAGATCCGCGCGACCTTCCCCGCCGGGACGCCATAGCGATCCCGCACTCGCTGGATCTCCGTTTGCGTCCCGATGATCAAGCCCGCACAGGCGCGCGTCGAGAGCGGACGCAGAAGGCGCTCGAGGCGGCTCCTCTGGTAGTCGCCTCCTTGGAACGCGCCGAACACTGGCACCCGCATCAACCGGCCCAGCAGGACGCACACGTCGAAGCGCGGATACTCGTACTCCTGGCAGAGGATCGCGCTGCACCGTTCATGGCGCAGTATGCGGGCGAGCAGCACCGGCGGGGTGGTCAGATAGAGCACCACTTCCTTCAGCAGCACGAGCGCGGGGCGGACCAGCACCCGGGCCCCCCGGATCTCTCCGAATGCCTCCTCCACCGATCGTGCGTACGGACCGGACGGGCTCAGCATCTTGCGCCGCAGGACGCGGTAGAGTCCCGGGGCCGGCAGCATGTAGACGGGAGCGCCGGTCGGCCGATGCGTGAGCCGCGTCGGCTTCGCGACCCGCGTCGTCACGCAGAGCAGCACGACCCGTATCCCGACCCGCTGCAGCGCCTCGACGTAGCGGAACATGTAGCTGCCCGTGAACTCGCGGCAGAAGGACTCCAGCGACACGCCAAGGGTGTCCAGGAAGTCTTCGATGACGTTGCCCCACGGCAGAAAGGCGATCGTCGGGGGCGCGCCGCTCAGGCCTGCGCTCATGCGCCGGTCTCCCGGAGGCGGCTCTCGCGCAACGCCAGGCGCGCCCCGAGCCAGTAGCAATAATCCAGGACGAAGTCGTACAGCACCCACAGCCGGCGCGGTCGCCGTCGCTCCACCAGTTCGACCAGCCTGATCACCCACGCCGGCGTCGGAGGAAGGGTCGCGCTGAGGCCCAATAGCGCCGCCCGCGCAAGGCGCCACTTGTACGAGGCCTGATGGAACGTCGCGAGCTTGAGGTGCGCGAACGCCTCAGGGTGCTTGCTGGCGAGCAGCACCGCGGTCCGCCCCTTCGAGATCGTGTCGCGGGAGAGTTCGGAAAAGCTCTTCGTGTAGTACTGGCGGGCGAGTGCCTCCGCTTCGTACTTGAGCTGGATGCCGGCGCGCGATAGACGCAGCCAGAGCTCCAGGTCCTCGTTGCCGTATCGCTCGAATGCTTCATCGAGTAGCCCTACCTCGAGGAACCGCTCACGCCTCATGGAAAAATTGCCGCTGTAGAAGTCGCGAAGCGTGAAGACGTGGTCCGCGCGGGCCAGGGTCGCGAGATGTTGGTTGAATTTGGCGGCGATGTACGCGGTGACCGGCGGCGATGAGCCGTTGGCGTCGATGGGCACTGCCCCCAGCACACCGCGCCGCGCGCCATCGGCGTGAGCGGCGAGATGTGCGCTCAGGCACCCCGGCGCCGGCGCCATGTCGTCGTCGAGCAGGACGACCACCTCGCCGCACGCGGCACGGATGCCCGCGTTGCACGCCGCGGCGCGGCCGCTGTGGGGCTGCCAGAGCACGCGCAGGGCGTACGGCGCTGGGAACCGATTCGCCATCTCGCGCGTGCCGTCGTCCGACCCGTCGATCGAGATGATCACCTCGTAGTCGTGTGCGGGCAGCGTTTGCCGGGCGAGGTGGTCCAGCAGGCGCCGCACCGCCGCGCGGCGCTGGTAGGTGGGGACCACGACGCTCAGGCGGTAGGGCGGAGCGCGCACGGTCAGCTCCTGCCGGTGGCGCAGCCGTGGGCCACCGGCGCAGGTGCAAGCAGCGACCGGAACAGTTCCTCGTAGGCGGCCACGGTGTGGTCGTGGGAGAACCACGTCGCGATCCTGCGCGCGGCCGCGGTGGCCATCGCGCGGCGTTCCGCGGCGGATAGTCCGAGCCCGCGTAGGAGCGCGGCCGCCAGGGCATCCGGTGAGTCGGGTTCGACCAGGAAGCCGGTGAGGGAGTCTTCGATCACCTCGGGTGCGCCGCCGACGCGGGTTGCGACGGCCACGGCGCCGCTCGCGCCCGCCTCGAGCAACACCCGCGGCAGACCCTCGCTGCGCCTCCGCGACGGGACCACGACGAGGTCGGCGCCGCGATACAGGGCGGGCAGCTCCCCCTGATCTACGCGGCCCATGAACCGCACGTCGGGTGCCACCCCGAGGTGCTGCGCGAGCGCGCGCCACCTGTCTGTCTCCGGTCCCGCGCCGGCCACGTAGAGGGGGATCCCAGGTGCGCGCGCTCGAACCTGCCGCCAGGCCTCCAGCAATATGTCGATCCCCTTGGATGGGTCGAGGCGGCCGACGTAGAGGACGTACCGCTGCCGCGCGGGGCCCTCCGGCCCGGCCGGTTCTGTGAGCCACGACGGGTCGATGCCATTGTGGATGGCCCGACACCGATCGCGGAGGAACGGGTACAACGCGATGAGGTCCCGCGCCAGGGCGTCGCTCACTGCGGTCACCGCGTCGGCCCGCCTGAACAGCCGTCGCAGCCAGGCCTGGAGCCACCGGTCGTCCGTGCCCTCTGCTCTGATTTCGCTTTCGGCCCGTGCCGTCACAACGAGTCGCCAGGTGTGGGGGAGAACGTGTGCGCCGATCACGGGAAGCGACTGGCGCGCGGGACATTGAACGGACACGATGTCGGGTTTGAACGCCCCCATGATCCGCCGGACGTGACGGGTGCTGCGGAGGAGCCCTCTCCACGACCACGGACGACGAGGCGGGTAGACCTCCGGGACGGCCCACACCTGCCCTGCAAAGCGGTGGACTGTCCGTGTGGATCGGGGCGATCCCATTTCGACGATGCCGACGCGGTGGCCTCGCCGGCGGAGCGCTTCCGCTAGAAGGAGGACCGAGACTTGCGAACCGCCCAGGTCATCCAGCCGCCACGGGTACACGAACAGGATCGTCATCAGCATGGCACGCCGGTGGAGCCCGCTGCGGGGGAGGATCCCTTCACGGGCCGGTGCTCTTCGCTGCGCTGGTGCCACCGGCCGGGGAGTCTCCGCGCCGCCTCAGGCCTGCCATGACATCCGCGCTGCCATGCGTGACCCAGTGCACCTGCTGTGGCCGTCCGTGCCGCAGCAGCTCTGGAACCGTGACGAAACTGAACGTGCCGGCCAAGCGATTCAAGAGGAGCCTTACCGCATCCAGCGTCGCGCCCCGGTCGAAGTACTGCTCGTCCACGGCGTCGACGAGTCCGTCGTGGAAGGCCACCACGCTCCCGGGTCGAAGCGCGTCCATCACCCGGGCGGCGATCGTGCTCGGTGAGCGGTCGCGCCAGTCGGCCGCCCAGACGCTCCAGGCGACCACTCGATACCCGAGGAGTAGAGCATCCAGCCTCGACCAGATATCTTGGTGACCGTACGGGGGTCGGAACAGACGCTGCCCGTGCGGTGCGAGGGCTCGTTCGCACGCGCGGATCTGTGCCCGCCGTGCCCGAGCGGAGAGCGAGGGGAACGACGGGTGGTCCCACGAGTGGTTGCCGATCGCGTGTCCGGAGGCAGCGACGCGCCGCAGGAGTCCCGAATGCCGATGCGCGGCCTGCCCGACCATGAAGAAGGTCGCTCGTGCGCGATACGCATCCAGTATCTCGAGCAGACGGGGCGTCCAGACCGGGTCAGGGCCGTCGTCGAACGTGAGCGCGGCAACTGGCTCCTGCGTGGAGACGTGCGTCATCGTCCCGAGGGCGCGCACGGCGACTGGACGGCAGAGCCGCCGTAGGAACCGCAGGCCACCTGAGGCTCGCATCGGCGTGACGCTATTGGGGCTTCGCCAGCGGCCGGATCGTGACGTCGGTGACTTCGGCGGTGCGCGGCAAGGTGAGCGCGCTGAGCACGACGGCGGCGGCGTCCTCCGGCTGCACGAGGCGGTCCGGCCTGTACGCCCGTCCCTCGGTGCGGTGCACGCCTTCCTGCATCGGGCTGGCCATCCGGCCGAGGAACACGCTGAGGATGCGGACGCCGTCCCCGTTCACCTCGTCCCGGAGGCTGTCCGCGACGGCCCGCAACGCGTGCTTGGTGGCCGCGTACTGCCCGACGTTTCCCCTGGCGCTCAGGCCCGCGCTCGAGTTGATGAACACGATCTGGCCCTGGCAGCGCTTGATCAGCGGGAGCAGGCGCTGGGTGAGGATATAGGGAGCACGAACGTTGATCCGGTATTGCCGGTCGAGCGCCGCGGGCGAGGCCTCTTCGAGCCGGCCTAGGGCGATGACGCCGGCGCTGTGCACCAGGATGTCTACCTGCTCCAGGTGGCTGCAGAGGACCGCGCAGAGCTCCTCGATCCGCTCGTCCGACGCAAGATCGGCGGGATACGACCGAGCCTCGGCGCCCATGGCACGAGCGACGTCGGCCACGGTCCCCAGCCGTTCCGCGGACCTGCCGACAAGGTGGAGCGCCGCGCCCCGGGCGGCCAGCGCGACGGCGATCGCCCGCCCCAGGCCGCTGCTGGCGCCGGTGACGACCGCGACGGTTCCCCCGAGAGGAGGGGGGACGTCAGGGTTGGCCGCGGCGGCCGTCGCCTCTAACATTCCTCTACCCGCATCTCTGGCTCGATGCGCGTCGCCCCGGCACACGGCTTTGGGGACGCCGCTCTCATCCCACGAGGCAGGAGGCGCGTTCCCGGCATAGCTCCGCCCTCGAGTGCGGCCGCCGGGCAACTGCGCACTCCTGAGAGGTTCCCCCCGAGGCTCGTCTTCCTGGTTCAGGCGGACTCAAGGTCGAGCTCGTCGGCCTCGACTCGGAGCACCCGCCCCAACAACTCCAGCAGCACCCGCACCCGGCCGGCTCGTGGGACAGCGGACTCGAGAATCGCTTCCAGGCCGGCCAGGGAGCCCGATCGGAACCGCACCCGGTCGCCGGCGGCGAACCGGTGCCCCGGCCGCACGAACCCCAGATCCCGCGTCCGCTCCTGGATGGCTTGGATCGCCTCGTCGGGCACCGGGACAGGTTCGTCCGCGACGCCGAGAATGCGCTGCACGCCGGGACTCCACCGGACCGCGTGCCAGCAGTGCGGGCTACGGTCGACCGCCTCCATCTGGACGAACAGATAGCCGGGGAACAACGGCTCCAGCCCGGTATGCCGGATGCCGTTCCGGCGACGAGCAACCTCGACGAGCGGAAGAAACGCCGGGATCGCCCTGCTCGCGAGGTGACGGGCCACCCGGCCCTCGCCATGCCGCTTCGTCTGCACGGTATACCAAGCCACGCTCATGGAATCCCTGTGCCTCGCCGCGCGCCATGCCCTCTGCCGCCGGCACCTAGCTCACTCCTCTGGGCGCGCGCTCCTCACCTCCTCTCTAACGGACGTTTCGCGGCCCTCGAAGGCGTCGCTCGAAAGAGGCAAGATGCGGCGCAGGCGATCGAGCAGCGGATCACCACGGAGGAAATGGGCGACGTCCCCGGGACGTCAGGATGCGCCCAGCAGCGCGTTCCGCACCTCAGCGTCGCTCTGCGCGAGCAGCTCGCGCTCGCCGTCCTCCTCGCAGAGGATCTCCTGGTAGATGGCGTAGCCCTCAGCGGAGATCGAGGACCGTAACTTCGCCTCAAGATCGAGCTTCGTGTAGAAGGCCCGTTCCAGGTAGATCTTCCGGTACAGCCACAGGCAGTGGCGGTCCACATGCTCGAGCGCCGTCATCGTGCGAAAGCTGAGATCCCTGCGATCGGCCGCCCCCGCAAGTTGCCTGTAACAATTCCGCAGGTCCTTGGATAGGAAGCACAATTCGGCTGTGAGGTCCTGAAGCGGGACGGTTCCCCGTGCGGCCTCCCTCACGAGCCGCAGGAGGCGTCCCTCAACGAACTCGACAGTGCTGGACACGTCGGCGAGGAGACGATGGATGTGCTCGGGGTCGCGCTCCTCCGCACCTGACGACATGCGCGCCTCCATCGGCACCGGCAGTTGCCGTGTCCGCAAGATCCCGCTCCGCGTAGCGGGCCTCCCAGGATCGCACATCCACGCGCGGGTGCTCGCCGAAGACATGCCCTCGACACGGCAATGCCGACGGCGGCCGGTCTCGACTAGGAAGGTTTTGAGACGGGGAACGTATTCCTACGCGCGAGCGGGTATTTGCGCGCCTCCTTTGAAGAGGCGGCTGTCTCGATTGAAATAGCCGATCGCGTACGAGAAGCGGGCTTACCGGTGGGACGGCAAAGCGGTGGCCGGGTCAGGTGCCCCTGATGAGGCCGTGCTCCACGGCGAAGACCGCGGCGTGCGCCCGGTTCCGCAACCCGAGCTTGTGGTAGACGGCCCGCAGCCGCGTCTTCACCGTGGCCTCGGAGAGCAGCAGCTCCGCCGCGATCTGTTTGTCGCTCAGACCCTGCACCACGCCGGCGAGCACGTCGATCTCGTGCCGGGTGAGCGGGGGCTCCGGCCCTCGCGCGGAGCCGGCCGGCTGACCCGCCGCCGCCCCATTCGTGGCATAGTGCTCGATGAGCTGCTTCGCGATCACGGGGCTGAGCATCGTTCTGCCGCCGTGCGCGGCCCGGATGGCGTTCACCAGGTTGGCCGGGGCGATGTCCTTGAGGACGTAGCCGATCGCCCCGGCCGCCGCGGCCTTGCGGAAGCCGTCCTGCTGGGCGCAGGCCGTGAGGACCAGGACCTGGGCGCGGGGGCAGCGCTGCCTGATCGCCCGGATGGCCGCCGGGCCCTCGCCATCCGGCAGCATGATCTCGATGAGCACGAGGTCGGGAGCCAGCGCGACCGTCTTCTCGATCGCTTCGTTTGCCTCGGCTGCCTCGCCCACGACCTCGATGTCGGGCTCGGCCTGGAGGATCATCTTGACCCCGTGGCGGAGGAGGATGTGATTGTCAACGAGCAGCACTCGGATCCCCATGCGTCTCACGCGCTCTCCACGCCGTATTCCCCTCTAGGCGGGGCCCGGCACCGCGGCTGGGTGCGGTAGGACGTCGAAGGGGACGAATTGTGCCGTGTCCCACCACTATAGCCTAAGGTATCCGCGGCCTGTCTGTATAAAATGTCACAGTATCACCGTCCGCCGGTCTCCCGGCCGGCGGCCGCTCACACCCACCCCTTGCGGCGCGGAGGCGGTCTCTCTGAGCAGGTCACCTATCGACATGATCGTTGCTATACAAGAGCAACTGTACACCTGCAAACTTCCACGTCATGATCGAAGAGTACCTCCGGACAAGGGAGGCCTGGAGTGAGCGGATCTCGGTCCGGTATGGCTCATCCTCGCTCAAGAAAAGCCAGACCCGACGGGTATCTGCCGGGACCTTGCTCCCGCGCGGCAGCACGGTGAGTGTCGGAGCGGGTCCGGGGAACCGTCCACGGTAGTAAGCGAATGCATTGTCGGCGTACGGCGCGTAAAACAGCAGGGCGTCTCCGGGTAAGGCCGTCTCCAGCGTCCGATAGGATGCGCCCCGGAGATCCTCTGTCTGACCGGCCGCATAGTACGCGAACACCTCATGCATCGCAAACGCGACAAGCACAGCCAGCATTATGGACGTGAGGTTCCGCGGAAGCACCGCAAGCCCTGATGCTCCGAGGAGCATCAGGGCTGGGAGCGAGACGATGAGGTAGTAGGCGACAAAAATGGGCTTGAACTGAGAGATCGCGTACGCGAGCATGATCGGCACAAACAGCCACACGACCGGGAGACCGTAACGCCAAAGTTCGAAGGAAGTCCTTGAACGAGCCCAGCCCTTGGCCGCAGCTGCAACGGCGATGACGCATAGCGCAAAGTACTCGAGGAAGAGAGCCTTCCCGATGGTCCCGGCTTCCGCGAGCCTTCCAGTGCCGCCCGCGAGAACGTAGAAGACGCCTATGACGTTCGTCGGGTGGGGCGGCGGGACCCAGGCGATCTGTCCCCTGTCTCGGGTCACCACGAAGGCGGCCAATGGCAAGAACGCGCAGCCGATGATCATGACGCTTCTGAGCAACGGTGTCCACGGAATCTCGCGCCGGGGCAGGAAGAGTAACGACACGGCATGGGCTGCAAGCACAAATAGGGCAAAGAAGTGGCTGTACACCGCAAGCACACTGGCGAAGACGTACCCCACCCAATGCGTCGCCGAGCGTTCTTCGATGCCTCGGACGAAGAACCATGTCGAAAGCGCGACGAGGAACACCACCAAACTGTAACTGCGCGCGTATTGTGCGTACTGCACATGATAGGCATTGACTGCAGTAAGCACCGCGCCCAGGAGCCCAGCTTGCCGGCCGAAGAGGTGCGTCCCGATCGCGTATATTACAGGGATGACCGCAATCGCTGACAGGACAGACAACAGCCGGATGGTCGCTTCATTCTCGCCGATCATGCGCCAGATGCGCAGCAGCCAATAGTACAGCGCCATATTAGCCTGGTCGGTGAACACCGTGGCCACGAACGCAGACCAATCCTGCTGCGCAAGGCGAATACTGTGTACCTCGTCCATGCTGAAGCTTCTACCGAGAAACAGCACCCGGAGCACCGTCGCCCCAATCGCAGCGGCGCCGAGAAGCAGCATCGCGGACGCGGTAGGCGTGCCGCCAAGTCGGCGCCGGATGTAGACCGCGTTGACGGCCGGCCCTTGGGCGGGGCCTTCCGTACGGCGGCCGCGACGCCCGCTTCCGCGATCAGTCATTCAAGATCACGGTCAGCAGCGAGCTGCGCACGCGCAACCCGCCGTTGTAGTCGATGAGGCCGAGCCTTCTGAAGCGGTTCATGAAGAAGCTCACCCGCTCCCGCGTGGTGCCGATCATGGCCGCCAGCGTTTCCTGGCTGACTCGTGGGATCACCGGCTCGGCCTTGTTCCCCTTGCCGACGTGCGCCAGCATCAGGAGCGCGCGGGCCAGCCGTTTCTCCGTGGAGTTGAAGAGCTGATCGATGAGGTCTTCCTCGAGCCGAGCCGTGCGGCCGACCACGTGCTTCAAGAGGTGGTCTGCGAAGTGCTGATTGCGGCGGAGCAGGCGCACCGCTGTCCTCTTGTCGACTCGCCAGAGGAGGCACTGCGTCATCGTGGTGGCTGTCGCCATACGGGTCGTCCGTCCGATCAGGCACGCTTCGCCGAAGAAGTCCCCGGCATCGACGAGCGCGATGACCGCGGATTTCCCCTGCCGGGAGACGACCGTGAGCTTCAGGCGTCCGCGGATCGTGTAGAAGAGGGCGTCCGCCGGGTCCCCTTGCGAGAAGATGGTCCGATTCTTCGGGTACTCGAGGCGGATCGTTCCCTTCGTTCGCCCTAAGAGCCTCTCAATGCCGGCGGATCTCGTCGCCGCCATCGCGGACCCGTCTCTCCCTGCTTCCCCGATATCCCCTCGGGGTCGACCTCACCGTCCAGGCCCCGGTGGATGGTGCGTGTGGTGCACATTGTAGCAGCTTGGCGGCCTGCGCGCAGCCGCCGCCGCGGACCGTCGGACCGGTACTCCGCGCAGTCCGGTTCAACGTGCCGTGTTCATTGCCACGTGGCCCACGGGCGCGGCGCCGACATTGGGTAGCTCGCGCCTCCAGCCGGTGCCCCGCCACGTCACATCGATCAGCCACCATCGCGGCGCCGACGCGCCTCACGGCCGGTCGTCCTTGTCGTCTGCTCGCGATGCTCTCGGTTTGCCACCGCCTGTCGGTCGTCGGCCGCCGCGAGGTTCATCGCTTCGAGGCCCCGACGCATTGCGCATCCACCCGGTACGCGCGGGTCGATGGGTGCTCCGAAGCGGCGACCTCGTGGAGGCATCCGAGTCGAGCTGCCTCCTCGGCGAGCTCAGCAAATCTTCCTCTCCCCCCGATCATGATGTAATCGACCCTGCTCGTGGTGAGATAGGTCTAAACTCAGCTTCACCGCCGCTAAGATAATTTGACCCGCGCGTCGAAATAGCCCCCTGACACACTCAGAATCGGACTACCAGTTGCGCCCATCGTCGCAGCAACGAGGTGAGCTGTCATGGCTGCACGGCCTGCCGCTC
>Ga0209810_1000288_pt1 | contig 130139 bp, 132 predicted proteins | sample Coa_R1_7_FD_187159 | JGI IMG/M metagenome (GOLD analysis project Ga0209810, IMG submission 187159) | Surface soil microbial communities from Centralia Pennsylvania, which are recovering from an underground coalmine fire - Coalmine... | ecosystem: Environmental > Terrestrial > Soil >...
TGGCGGAGCGGGAGCGCTCCTCGTACCTCTTCCCCCGGCATCCGGGGGAGGCGGACCGGCTCGACCTCCAGCACCACGCCCTGCGCGAGGCGTTGGGCCGCAACTACCTGGCCCCCATCTCATCGCCCTCTCGGGTGCTGGACGTGGGCACCGGCACCGGGCAGTGGGGGTTCGAGGTGTGCTGGGAGCACCCCGAGGCGCTGGTGGTGGGGTTGGATCTGGTCCCGGGAAGGGCGGAGCACCCCTCGGCCTACCGGCACGTGCGGGGCAACGTGCTCCAGGGGCTGCCCTTCCGGGAGGGGAGCTTCGACCTCGTCCACCAGCGCCTGCTGGTCTCGGGCATCCCCCTGGCCGAGTGGCCGGGGGTGGTGGCGGAGCTGGTCCGGGTGACCCGGCCCGGGGGCTGGGTCGAGCTGGTCGAGCCGATGATGGAGACCCGTCACACCGGACCGGCGACGGAACGTCTCTGGGGGTTCCTTCGGAGCGTGGCCGGCTCGCTGGGGCTGGACACCGCCAACGTCGTTTTCGACTCGCTGGACGGTTACCTGCGCGAGGCCGGGCTGGAGGAGGTGACCCGGCGCGAGGTGGAGCTGCCGGTGGGGGAGTGGGGCGGCCGGGTCGGCTCGTTCATGGCCAGCGACCTTCGAGCCGGGGCCACCAGGATCTGCGAGGTGCTGCAGGCGAGATCCCTGCTCTCCGCCGAAGAGGCCCTGGAGCTGGTCCGGCGCTCCCAGGCGGAGCTGGACGAGCTCCGAACGACCTGGACCGTGGCCATCGCCGTGGCACGAAAGCCGGCCGATCCTCCGTCCTCCTGACCCATCCCGAGGAGGGTGGCAACTGCTGCCGTGTTCGTGCGCTATAGTTGACTGCCATGAACTTGAAGCAGTGGGCGCGCGAGCAGGGCATCCATCCCGTGACCGCCTACCGCTGGTTCCGGTCGGGCAAGCTTCCCGTCCCGGCCCGGCGAGTCGGTCACCTGATCCTGGTGGACGCCCCGGCGCGGTCCCCGGCCGGCGTGACCGCCGTGTACGCTCGCGTGTCCTCTGCGGATCAGCGTCCCGATCTGGATCGGCAGGTGGCGCGTGTCGCCGCTTGGGCGGCCCAGGAGGGGCTCTCCGTCGGGCGGATCGTGACCGAGGTTGGCTCGGCCCTGAACGGAAAGCGTCGGGAGTTCCTGGCTCTGCTGCGTGACCCGACCGTGACCACCATCGTGGTCGAGCATCGGGACCGCTTCGCGCGGTTCGGGGCCGAGTACGTGGAAGCCGCGCTGGCCGCCCAGGGACGGCGATTGGTGGTGGTCGATCCTTCCGAGGTCGACGATGACCTGGTCCGAGACGTGACCGAGATCCTGACCAGCCTCTGCGCCCGGCTCTACGGACGCCGCTCGGCCGCCCATCGCGTGGAGAGGGCGATGGCAGCGCTCCAGGACGATGGCCCGTAGGGGTGCCCCACGAGGGGGTTCCCCATCGAGGGGTCCCCATCGGAGCGAGCTCCGATGGGGTGCCCCGGGACGAGTCCCGATGGGGTCCCCAGGCCAGCCTCGTGGGGACCCCGGTCAGACCCGGGCTTGGGATCCCATCGGAGCCGGCTCCGATGGGGACCCTTCCCGGGTACGCGGCGAGGAAGCGCGAAGCCCGCGAGGGCAACCCCGTGAGGGGTGCCGCATGAGTGCTATCGCTTACTCAGCGGCAACGGTTCATCGTCGCTCCGAGTTCGGTGGTGGGGCAGCCGCCGGCGACCAGATCCTCCCCTCACGCCGGAACACCGGGGCGTCCTCGGCCGGCAGTGTGGACAGCTCCTCTCGGTGGGCGTCCATGGTCAACGCCGACACGGCGGCGTCGAAGGCGTCCTCGCTCGCCGCCGCGCGCGCGGGCCAACCCCGCCGGTGCAGGTAGGCCGCGCGGGCCGCGGCTCGTGATTTGACCACCGGCCCGGTGAGGAGGCGCGGATAGATCTCGACCACCAGGGGGAGACGCGGCTGGTCGAACGGCCACACCGCGAACCCCTCCCGGCGCAGCCGGCGGAGCAGGGGGAAGCCGCGCAGCGAGCCGGTGCCGACCGCGCCCGCCCCGCCGATCTGGAAGACGGGCCTCGGCCGGGGGGCGAGCGTCAGCTCGGTGCGCCGATGCTGGGGCTCGGGACCCCGGGGATGACCCGGCCGCCCCCAGAACGGGGGCGGACACTCGCGCAGCCAGCGCTCGGCGACTGGCTCGGGGACGGCGAGGCCGTTCTCGAGTCCCTCCTGGTCCAGGAACCAGACAGGCAGGGAGAAGGCGAAGTCCAGGCCGACCACCAGGTCCGGGCAGGAGGTGGCCAGCGCGACCAGGCGGTCGCCCACCCCTTCCCGATCGAAGCCGCAGCTCAGGTCGACCAGCGATCCCGCCTCGACCACCGCCGTCCAGATGACGCCGGCGGCGCCGTGGCGACGCCCCGACCAGTCGACCGCGACCGTCCGCGGGCGGCTACGGCCCACCGGCCGAGTGGGCGCCGGCCGGCGGGGACGGATACCCGGGCACGACCGGGTAGGGGAGGACGGGCTCCAGCTCGAGCCGGCGGAAGGCCAGTGTCCAGTACACGCTCAGGTACGTGCTGGCGGCGCCGGCGAGGGGCGCCGCCAGCACGATGAAGACGAAGAGCAGGACCGCCGCCGTGGTCAGACCGCCCGTGGTCCCGAGCCCGGCGAAGCTGCCGATGCCGATCACCGCGAGGAGCGCGCCCAGGAACGCGATCACGACGCTCACCACGAGCCCGACCATCAGCCCCAGGGCCAACCCCAGCAACCAGACCAGGAGCACCCGGCCGAGGCGGCGGTAGAGGAGCTGCGCGCCCCGGGCGAGCCCGGCCAGCACGCGACGCTGCTCGAGCACGATGGCGCGCACGGCCAGCGTCACGATCAGCCCCAGGGCGATCGCGCCCGGGATGAGCAGGAGCCCCAGGCCGACCAGGAGGAGAGCGGCGGCGATCGCGGCCGCGATCTGGTGAGAGACGGCGAGGGCGATCGTCGTCCCGAGTAGCGCCGCCAGGATGGCCAGCGCGACCAGCCAGGCCAGCACCACCAGCAGGCGCAGGCCCAGGATCCGGGGGAACGTCCCCAGCCCCACCTGCCAGGCGACCCGGAAGCCGAACGAGCGGTCGGCGTCATGCTCGGCCGCCGCCCTGACCAGGGCCGGGGTCGCGGCACACGAGACGAGGAAGTAGGCCAGGGCGTAGAGCAGGAGCAAGATGCCCAGCGTCACCAGGAGGGTCACGTGACCGGAGAGCCAGGTCACGAACGGGACCGGCACCGTCGCCGGCTGAGAAGCGACCGGCTGGCCACCGGGGAAGTGCATGCCGGTGCCGGGAAAGCTGAAGCCGGGAAGCCCGACGGAGGCCTCACCGCCGCCCAGCAGGCCCAGCAGCCACAGGTAACGGTAGCGCCAGACGATGGTCCACGATCGGCCGACGATCTCGTCGTATCTCATGTCTTTACAGCAACCAACGAGACCGCGACCGGGATCGTTCCGGACCGGATCGGAGCCGGGTGGGCTGGCTGTGTGTCCGGTCCGGTTCGAACGTGCGATCTCCACTCGACCGCCGGTGTCTCACTGTCCGCTCGATGTCCGTGTCCGTCGCCCACCATTCGGCCTGCGAGTTCCGGCGAGCCACCGGGACTCGACATCGAGCAGACGAGGAGTGACGGCGATGATCGGTGGCGAATTGGAGCAGATGCAGAGCCTGAAGGCCAGCCTCGACCGGTACGGATCGCAGGTCGGTGAGGTGGCCGGTGCGATCCGGGCGCAGATCGCGGCCACGTTCTGGAAGGGACCGGCGGCCGACCGGTTCCGGCAGGCGTGGAGCAGCGACTTCGAGCCCGCCCTGCGCCGTCTCCAGGAGGCGCTGGGGCAGGCGGCCCAGGAGGTGCAGCGACGGCACGATGCGCTCCAGCAGGCCGGGAGCTGAGGCCGGCGCGCCGAGGAAGGGGATCGCGGCCGGCTACCCGTCGTGGGCGTCGGATGGGTCGGGTGGGGCGGAACGCCGCCCCCGCCGACCGCCGTCTCGGCCTCACGGCCTGTCGTTCGCCCGCCGGACAGCCGGCCGAGGGAGCGCCACGTTACCCCGACGCCGGACGATCGCTCGGTCGATCGAGCAGCCGCCGCCCGTCGTTCGCCCGGCCGGCGCAGGACGACGTCGAGGAACGTCTCGGGTACCTCGGGCATGGGCACATGACCGGCGTCTGCCAGAACCTCGATCTCCCGGCGGAGACGATGCCCGAAAGCCAGCGCGTGCTCCACCGGGTTCAGACGGTCATGGTCTCCCGGACGATGGGAAGGGGGGTCTGGACGTTCCGGTAGGGCCGCCCGCAGCGTCGGGAGAGGAGCGCCCAGGCCAGGGAGCGGCTGGTCCGGCTGACGGAGCGCTCGTGACCAGGACGCGATCGGCGCACGTCGTCCTGCCGGACGTGGGCAGCGATGACGTCGCGGGCACCCGGCTGACGTCGGAGCGGCACACCGCCGGTATCTGGCGAACCTGTCGCTCGTGGCGAACCGGCCCCAGCTTCACACCGGCAGATCCCTGAGGACGGAGAGCAGCAACGGCGCGAACGGACCAGAGCGCCGGCCTCCGGTGGACGGCGGGGCCGCGGAGGAGGACCGGGGCACCCACCACCTGGCGGACGAAACGGTCGAGCAGGCGCAGGTGATCGCGGATGCCGGAGCCGGCGACGGACGGCGCGGGATGGCCGCCGGCCCGCCTCGGCCTCAGAGGTGTCCGGTCAGGCCGAGGACCACGAGCAGCAGCACCAGCAGGACCAGGAACGTGCCGATCGCCCCCAGCCCGAGGGCTCCGATGCCCGCCGCACGGTTGATCGTCCCCTCCGGGATGGGATCGCCGACCGACATGGGCGGTCCCTCGACGAGAGGGCGGCCCCGTCCCGGCTCGAGCCGGCCGGTGGTCCCGGCCAGCTCGCCGGTCGGGACCGGTTCCGCCCCCGGGTCACGACCGGCCGGCGCCGGCGGCGGGGAAGACGACCCCGGCAACGCCGGCTCCGATCGCGGATTCAGGATGGTCGGCTCCTCAGGCGATGTACTCATCTTCTTGCTCGATCCTCGAGAGAACCCAGTCGAAGCGACCGCTGGTCACGGCCGCCTTGCAGTACCGGCAGGCGCCGATCTGGTTGATCTCCAGGGGTGCCCCGCAATTGGGACAGACCTTGTCCAGGATGCTGCGGCCGGTGGTCTGCGCCCCGACCGAGCGCTGGAACGTCCAGTACTCGGTGAAGCTGGAGGGCGAGCGGCTCCCGAACACGATCTCGCCGGTTCGCTCGTCCACCTCGTAGTCGGCGCAGGTGGCGGTGATCCGAACCGTGATGTCGTCGAAGACGCGTCCGTGGATGACACCGACGATCTCGATGTCGTCGATGCGCAGCCCTTCCAGGACGTTCTTCTTGTGCAGCTCGATCATCTGCCGGACCTGGCTGCTCCACCCGAGGTACAGGCCGGGGCTCATGAACGGCCGGCTCGAGGTCAGGTCGCGTTCCTGCCAGGCGGCCTGGAGCGCGTAGAAAGCCTGCTCGACGCGGCCCCGGAAGGCCGCCGGGTCGAAGGCCGGGTCGGACGACCTGATGACCTCGACCCCTCGCGCCGCGTCGAGCACCAGGGCGCCGAAGGCGTCGCGCGAGCGCCCGCCGAGGAAACGATCCGGGTCCATGCGGACCACGACCCAGTCGTAGTCGCCGCTGGTGACATCGGCGCCGCAGTGGTCGCAACGGCCATCGTCGTCGAGCTCGAGGAGGGCACCGCAGTTGGGGCAGGTCGAGGCGGTGACGCCGCCGGAGACGACGGTCCTGGCCCCGGCGGCTCGCTGGAAGGTCCAGATCTCCCCGTAGCGCTCGTCCTCGGTGCTCCCCGAGAGGACGCGCCCCTCGTCGTCCACCAGGTAGGAGGCCGCCACGTAGTCGAAGTGGACCCGGATGGTGTCGCCGGCGGTCCCGTGGGCGACGAACGGGACCTGGAGGTCGCGCACGTTCAGGTTCTCCAGCACCGGCCGCTGGTGGCTCCGGAGCAACTCCTCCACCCCCGCGCTCCAGGCGCGCCAGAGGTCGGGGGCCATGAAGGCGCGGGCGGCGTGCACGTTACGATCCTGGTACGCACGCTTCACCAGCAGGAAGGCCATCTCGGCTCGCTGCAGGAAGGACTCGGGCTCGAAGTCGGGGTCGTTCCGGCGGATCTCCTCGACCGCCTCCAGGACGGTGGCGTCGGGCCCGGCCGGCCTCACGTCCAGATCGCCGGGCAGGGGCGCCTCCCTGACCTGTCCCCGACTGCGGGAGGCGTAGCGCATGATCAGCAGCAGGGCCACCACGGCGACAACCGCGACGAGCAGGCCCGTGGTGCCGCCGGGGAGGACGACGAAGCCGGAGCCACCCCCGCCGGTGAAGCCCCCGCCTCCGCCGGTGAAGCCGCCGCTCCCGAAGCCTCGACCGCCTCCGAGGCCGCCGCCGACCGTGCCTCCAGAGCTGCCGGCATGCCCGCCGCCACCTCCCCGGGCGAGGGCGATGGCCGGCGATATGAGGAGGCCGAACAGGGCCAGCCAGAGCGCGACCAGGGCCCGGCGGACGCGACGCCGGACCCGGCCCGGACCGGGGGACGTCTCGACCCTCGGGACGGAGGCCTGCTGTGCCCGATCCACCGGTCCCTCCTCAGCCGCCCGCCGGTCCCTGGTTGGCCGAACCGGCCTGGAGGTTGGTGCCGCAGTTGGGGCAGAAGCGCGTCCCGGCCGGGCTCTGAGTTCCGCACTGGGGACAGGCCGTGGGCGCGGCGGCCTGGAGGGCCTGACCGCAGTTCGAGCAGAACCTGGCCCCGGCCGGGTTCTGCGTGTTGCAGGCCGAGCAGGTGACGGGTGGGGCCGCCAGCGGCCGGCCGCAGCCCGAGCAGAACCTCGCGCTCTCGACGTTCAGGGCGCCGCAGGCCCCACAGCGAACCTGGACCGGAGCAGCCGGGGCGGCCGGCTGACCCACCGCCTGCTGGCCCAGGCCCAGGCCGATGCCCAGGATGGCGGGACCGGTGGCGCCGCCGCCCTGGGCGGCCCCCTCGCCCACGCCCTGCAGGGCCTGTCCGACGCTGTACTGCTGGAAGCCGCCGGCGAGCCGCGTGTACTGGACGTCGCGGCGGTACTTCTTGAGCGCTTCCTCGTCCGCCTCCTTGATCGAGATCGTGAAGTTGCCCAGGCGAACGATCTGGATCCCGTAGCTGCCGACGTAGGTCTGGACCCCGCTCAGCGTCTCCTGCTCGATCTCTGCCGTGTGGGCGGCGATGCCCAGGATGGGCCAGTTCTGGGAGACGATGTGCCGCACCACGTCGGTGCGCAGCACCTTCAGGAGCTGATCCCGCATCCAGTCCGTGATCTGGTCGTTGGTCTGGATGTTCTGGGTACCGACCAGGTTGAGGATCAGCGACTGGGGCTCCACGACCCGGAGCGAGTAGTCTCCGTAGACGCGGAGGGCCACGGCGAGCGAGGTCTCCGGATCGACGACGTTGTCGATCATGCCCCCGAAGGGCAGGTTCGGGAACTCGCGGGTGGAGACGAAGTAGATCTCCGTCTTGAACAGGTTGCCGCCCGAGGCCCAGTCCACCAGCATGCCCAGGAACGGGATCTCGGAGCTGTCGAGCGTGCACCGGCCCGGCGTGATCGTGCCCTGCACCCGGCCATCCCGGAAGAAGACGGCCAGCTCGTCCTGCTCCACCGTTAGCTGGGTGAGCTTCCGGATGTTCGTGTCGGGCCACTTGTAGACGATCTGGTTCTTCGCCTGGTCGGGCCGGGCGATGAACTCTCGACGGATCTCACCGAAGATTCCCATGGTCGTATGCGTTCTCCCTGGCTGATCCCACGGCGTTCGTGAAGACCAACGCTTGAACCGTTGCCCGGGTTCCCTGGGGAGGTCGATCGGGTCCCTCGAACGCTCATCCTACCCGTCTCTCTGGACGGTGGCGGCCGAACCCGGCCGCGGCCGGGCTTCAGCGAGCCGGGGGGCCGGGGGCTCTTCCGGCCTCAGCTCAGGTAACGCTCCAAGGTCAGCACCCGCAGGCCGGCGACGAGGGCGGCGATGGCCAGCGCCACCATGAGCGCGGCCATGGCCAGGAAACGCCAGAGGCCGGGCACGAACACCACGCAGAGCGCGGTCAGGAACAGGGGCGGCACCGGGAGCGAGGCCACGCAATAGGAGGCGCTGCGCGCGTCCTGGGCCATTAGCGCCATCAGCAGCGAGGCGGCGCCGGCCGCGAACAGTGTGCAGAGGATGAGCAGGAGCGCCCCACCGATGTAGGAGAGATCGACGTCGGCCAGGGCCATCATGACCACGGCATCGATCAGGAACATGGGCACGATCATCGTCGCGCCGGCGGCCAGCACCGCCCCCAGCTTGGCCAGCAGGATGTCCCCGAGGCGGACAGGCAGCGCCAGCAGGAGGTCCAGCGTGTGTCGCTCCCGTTCGCTGACGATGGTGCTGGTGGCGGTCAGGATGGGGGTGAGCGTGGTCGCCAGCACGAACAGGATGGGGAAGGTGACGAGGAGCGCGAATCCGACCGTGCCCTGGACGTCGTGAAACCCGGGGAGGGAGGCCTGGCGGGGCACGGCGAGAACCGGTTGCGCCCGGCTCGCGAGCAGCGCCAGCACCGGGGCGAGGCCGACCAGCACGGTGGGCAGGAAGAGCACGCTCAGCAGCGCCGCCTGGTTGCGGGTCAGCTGGCGCACCTCCTTCCAGAACAGCAGCCGTACCTGCGGGGTGAACAGTGCTACTCCACCTCCTCCAGCGTGGCCAGCTCTTCCGGGAACAGCTCCTCGATCGAGGCGGGGACCGTGCTGCACTCGTAGACCTCGATCCTGGCCTCCAGCAGCCGTCGCAGCAGCTCGGGGGCCTCGGCCTGGGGGTCGGACACGTCGACCAGCACCCCGCCCTCCGTCGCCTCGACCTTTCGCTCCATGCCCTCCAGCTCGCCCACGAGAGCCTGGGGCTCGCCCCGCGCGGCGAGGCGGAGGCGGGGCCGGGCCCGGCGCCGGAGCTCGGTCAGGGTGCCCTCGGCCACCACCCGTCCGGCCCGCATCAAGACCACGTGATCGGCGAGGGCCTCGGCCTCGGCCAGGCTCTGCGTGCAGAGCAGCGTGGTCCGATCCCGCATCGCCTCGCGCACGTAGTGGCGGAGGTTCTGGGCGGTGACGGCGTCGAGCCCATAGGTGGGGTCGTCCAGGATGAGCAGGTCGGGATCGGCCACCAGCGCCGCCGCCAGCGCCAGCCGGCGCTGAAGCCCCGCCGGCAGGAGGAGCATCCTGGTGTGCAGGTGCTCGGCCAGCCCCATGGTCTCGATCGCCGCCTGGGGCTGGACCCCGTGCAGGCGGGCGGCCATGGAGATGTACTCGTCGGCGGTCAGATCGGCGTACATGCCGGTGGTCTGAGGCACCACGCCCACCCTCTGGCGCACGTACGGGAAGTCCTGGCTCCCGATCGCCGCCCCCAGCACGTGGACGGAGCCGCCGGTGGGGCGGATGACGCCCTCGATGAGCCGGATCGAGGTGGTCTTGCCCGCGCCCCTGGGCCCCAGCAGGCAGGCGGCGACCCCCTCCTCGACCGTCCAGGTGGCGTCGGCCAGGGCCTGGGTGCCGTCCCGATAGCGCTTGCTGACCGTGCGAAAGGCGATCGCCGTTCCCATCTGCGACGAAGCCTAGCGGGATGCGCGGCCCCGGGGAGAGCCTGCCCGCCACCGCTCCCGGCCGACGAGCGCCGCTCCGGCCGGGCCGGGACGGCGAGGTGTCGAGATCGGGCCCTTCTGCTGCTAGCATGTGGGCCGCTATGGCATCCGTCACCTACGATCATGTCAGCAAGCGGTACTCCGCAGACGTGACGGCCATCAGGGACCTGAACCTTCAGGTCCGCGACACCGAGTTCATGGTCCTGGTCGGCCCCTCTGGTTGCGGCAAGACCACCGCGCTTCGCATGCTGGCCGGGCTGGAGGAGATCACGGAGGGTGCGATCAAGATCGGGGATCGGGTGGTGAACGACGTCCCGGCCCGGGAACGGGACATCGCCATGGTCTTCCAGTCGTACGCGCTCTACCCGCACATGAGCGTGTACGACAACATGGCCTTCGGGCTCAGGATGCGGGGTGTCCCCAAGCGACAGATCGAGGAGAAGGTGAGGTCCACCGCCACCATGCTGGGCCTGGAGCCGCTCCTGCAGCGGAAGCCGCGGCAGCTCTCCGGCGGCCAGCGGCAGCGGGTGGCGCTGGGGCGCGCGATCGTGCGCAACCCCCAGGTCTTCCTCCTCGACGAGCCCCTCTCGAACCTGGACGCGCAGCTTCGGGTCGAGACCCGAATCCACCTGCAACGCCTGCACCGGGAGCTGGGGGCGACGTTCATCTACGTCACCCACGACCAGGTGGAGGCGATGACCATGGGCGACCGCATCGCCGTGCTCCGGGACGGGATCCTGCAGCAGGTGGCCTCGCCGCGGGACCTCTACGACCATCCCGCCAACATGTACGTGGCCGGGTTCATCGGCAGCCCCAAGATGAACTTCATCCCGGTCACCGTCCAGGACCGGACGGCGAAGGCGTCGGGGTTCGAGGTCCGGCTCCCGACCGCCCCGGGCATCGAGAAGGGCGTGCTCGGCATCCGGCCCGAGGACCTGACCGCGCAGCTGCGCGAGGACTGGCCCACGGTGGAGATCAAGGTCGAGGTGCTGGAGGTCCTGGGCTCGGACCAGTACCTCTACGGCAAGATCGGCGCCGACGACTGCACGGCCCGGGTCGATCCCAACCTGAAGGTGGCGGTAGGGGACCGGATGCGGCTGGCGGTGAACGTCGACCGGCTGCACCTCTTCGACCGGGAGACCGAACGGGCGGTCATCTGAGCCCCGCGCCCGGCCGCCCCCGCCGTCCCGGCGCGGCTCGCGTCGCGGGGGGCGGATGAGCTATCGTTGCCCGAATCGCGATCGAGGCCGGCGCCGGCCCGGTCGCGCGCTGCGGGGACACGTATGGCTCGGGAGGTGGCTGCGATGGTGGTCGCGCCGGTCCGATGATCGGCCTGGCGATCGGGCTCGCCTGCTCGTCGGCGGTCTTCCACGCCGCCTGGAACCTCCGGCTGAAGGCCGCCGAGGATCCGCTGCGTGCGGCCGCCGTGGCCGTGCCGGTGGGGGCGGCGCTGGTCACGCCCCCGGCCGCCGTGCTCTGGTTGCTCTCGGGCCGGCCGGGGCTCAGCCTGGAGTCCTGGACCGTCGCCGTCCTGTCCGGCGGCGTCGAGCTGGCGTACTTCCACACCCTGTCCGAGGCCTATCGGCGCGGGGAGGTCTCGTCCGTCTATCCGGTGGCGCGGGGGACGGCTCCGGTCCTGGCGGCCACGATCGGGCTCTTCGTGCTCGGCGAGCGCATGGTGGTCCTGCAGGCGGCCGGGGTCGCGGTGCTGATCGCCGGCATCTGGATGGCGGGGCCTCCCGTGGGTCGGGGACCGGCCCTGGTCCACGCCCTCCTGACCGGCGCCCTGATCGCCACCTACCAGTCGATCGACGCCGTGGGCGTCCACCTGGGTCCCTGGTGGCTCTACGCCTGGGAGGTCCTGGTCTGCCGGTCGCTGTGGCTCCTGCCCTGGGCCCGGCGCGGCTCCCTGCGCGACGCGGTGCCGGCCGGGCTCTCGACCACCGTCGCCTACTCGATGGTCCTGGCCGCGCTGAGCCTGGCTCCGCTGGCGCTGGTGGCGCCGCTGCGGGAGACCGGCGTGGTGCTGGTCGGTCTCTGGGGGGTGCTGCGCATGGGCGAGCGGCGGGGGGCGCCGTTCAAGCTGGGCGGTGCCGTCGCCGTCCTCGCCGGAGCCGCCATCCTGGCCGTGCATTGAGCGATCGGCCACCGAATGGCGAAGGGCGGGCACGACGCCCCCTGGTCTCGGAGCGGCGGTCCCCGTCCCGGGGCTACGCCGAGCGTGCCCGCGTCCCGTGCAGGGTGGCGATGTTGTCGAAGAAGGCACAGGCGATGAGGGCGATGTTCCAGGGCGTCCAGTCCCCGAGCAGCCAGGGGTGACCGTTCACCATCCAGAGGATGAACCAGATGATGGTCACGTCCGCTGCCCTCCCCGCGTGCCGTTCCACCCGGTGACCGCCGTCCGGCATCCCGGCGCCGGGTGCGATGAGGTGCGCATGTCCCCATCAGCATGGGCCGGGTCGGGACCCCGGGATAGAGACCAACGTCTCCCTGCCGGGGGGTCGGTCGTAAGCCGGGCGCGAGGGGCGGGGGCGGTGGCGCCGCCGGGCGGCGCCACCGGCCGTCGCGCCTCCCTCAGGGTGCGGTGATGGCGCCGTCCGCCGCCGACCGGACCTGGGCGGCGTACTTGGCGAAGACGCCGGAGCGAAAGCGGGGCTCGGGCGGCGACCAGTCGCGCAGGCGGGCCTCCAGGTCCACCCCCTCGACCTCGATCCTCCGCTCGGGCACGTCCACCACGACGAGATCGCCGTCGCGCAGGGCGGCCAGGGGCCCTCCCACCGCCGCCTCCGGCGCCACGTGGCCGATCATGAGGCCGCGGGTGGCGCCGGAGAAGCGGCCGTCGGTGACGAGGCAGACCGAGTCGCCCAGGCCCTGCCCCACCAGCGCCGCCGTCACCTGCAGCATCTCGCGCATCCCCGGGCCGCCCTTCGGGCCCTCGTAGCGGATCACGACCGTGTCGCCGGGCTGGATGCGGTTGGCGAGGACGGCGGCCAGCGCGTCCTCCTCGCGGTTGAAGACCCGGGCCGGGCCCCGATGTCGCGGTGGGGCGTGGTGGGCGACCTTGATGACCGATCCCTCGGGGGCCAGGTTGCCGCGCAACACGACCAGGCCGCCCTCGCGGCTGAAGGGGTCGGAGAGCGGCCGCACCACCTCCTGGCCCGGGGTCTCCTGGACCCCGGCGCACTCCTCGGCCAGCGTCCGTCCGGTGACGGTCAGGGCCGAGCCGTCGACGTAGCCCCCCTCGATCAGGCGCCTGGTCAGCAGGGCGATGCCCCCGGCCCGGTGCAGCTCAGGGGCGGCGAACCGTCCCCCGGGCTTGAGGTCGCAGAGGAGAGGCGTGCGCCGCGAGATCCGGTCGATGTCGTCCAGGCTCAGGTCGACGCCCACCTCCCGGGCCAGCGCGATCAGGTGCAGGACGGCGTTGGTCGAGCCGCCCGAGGCGGCCACGGCCGCCACCGCGTTCTCGAAGGCGGTCCGGGTCAGGATCTGCGAGGGCCGGAGGTCGGCCTCCAGCGCCCCCATCACCACCCGGCCCAGGCCCCGGGTGGCGGGCTCGCGGGCGGGGTCCACGGCCGGGATCGAGTTGTAGCCCACCGGGGAGAGCCCGATCACCTCCATGACCATGGACATGGTGTTGGCGGTGTACTGGCCGCCGCAGGCGCCCGGGCCGGGGCAGGCCGCCGCCTCCAGCTCGCGCAGCTCCGACTCGGTCATGCGGCCCGCGGTCACCGCCCCGATGGCCTCGAACAGGTCGCCCACGGCCACCTCCCGGCCCCGCCAGCGGCCGGCCAGGATGGAGCCCGAGTAGACCAGGACGCCGGGACGGTCGAGCCGGGCCATGGCCATGGCCATGGCGGGCACGGTCTTGTCGCAGCCGGTGATGCAGAGCAGGGCGTCGAAGTAGTGGCCCCGCGCCACCAGCTCGACCGAGTCGGCGATCAGCTCGCGGGAGACCAGCGAGGTCTTCATGCCCTCGGTGCCCATGGAGATGCCGTCGGAGATGGAGACGGTGTTGACCTCCATGGGCGTGGCCCCGGCGGCGCGAACGCCCTCGGCCGCCCAGGCGGCGAGCTGACGGTGGTTGAAGTTGCAGGGCATGGTGCCGATCCAGGCGTGGTTGACGCCCACGATCGGCCGCTCCAGGTCCTCGTGGGAGAAACCGATGTTGAGCAGATAGGAGCGCGCCGAGGCGCGCGAGAGGCCCTCGTAGAGGGTGCGGCTGTAGCGGCGAAGGTCGCTCATCCAGGTCTCCTGAAGGTTCGGTCGTGGTGCGGTGGCAGTCTGGGGGATGGCCGAGGGCCCCGTCAATCGGAGGAGGGAGGAGCGGCGCCAGCCCCTCCTGCTCAGGTCCGGAGGAGGAGGCTCGCCGCGAGGGCGGTGAGCACGCCCAGGAGCGCCACCGATCCGGCCAGCGCGATCGAGACGCGCGGGGGGAAGGACCGCCAGACCATGGCCAGCGAGGGCAGGCTGACCGCGGGCAGCGTGATCAGGAGCGCGGCCGGCGCCGCCACCCCGAGCCCGGCCCCGAGCATGCCCTGGACGATGGGGATCTCGCCCGCGGTCGGGATCACGAAGAGCGTGCCGGCGACGGCGAAGAGGACCACGGCCAGCGGCCCCCAGGCGCCGAGCCCGTGGGCCACCGGGAACAGCCAGCCCCGGAACGCCCCCAGGAGGAGCACGATGACCAGGTACTCCGGCAGCAGCGTCAGCGAGAGCCGGCCGAGCGACCGCAGGTAACGGACGGCGGCGTCCCCCCAGCCGCGGGGACCGGGGTCGTCGGCACCCTCCCCGGCCTCCACCGCCCCGGCCCGGGCGGAGGGCGCCAGGCGTGCGACCAGGGCCACGACCACGAACACCAGCACCAGGCCCGCCGCCAGCCGGAGGACGACCCATGGCCAGGGCAGGACGAAGGCGGCGAACAGGATCACGGCCGGGTTGATGGCCGGGTTCCCCACCCACCAGGCGAGGGCGGGACCCACCGGCACCCCGGCCCGGCGCAGGCTCACCGCCGCCGGCGCCGAGCAGCAGGTGCACATCATGCAGGGGAGCGCCAGCAGTCCCCCGGCCACGGCGCCGAGCCGGCCCCGTCCCGACATCACCCGCAGCAGCCACCGGCGGGGGAGCAGGGCCTCGGCCGCGGCCGCGACCAGGAGGCCGGCGACCAGGGCCGTCCAGATGGCCTGGAAGTAGGTCAGCGCGTAGCCGACGGCAGCGCCGAGCGACGGCTCCGGCGGCGCCGGCCGGGCACCGGAGAGGATGGAGACGCCCAGCCGGTGGGTGGCGGCGACCACGAAGGCCTTGTGGAAGTAGGGGTCCCACTTGGCCCAGGAGATGCCGGCCACGGCGATGACCAGGAAGGCGACCAGCCCGGCCACCGCCGTCCGCCTCGCGGTCCCGGCCGCCTCCGTGGCTCCGTCCAGCTCCACTGCGCTCAAAGCTCCACCTCCCACGTCGTCGTCCTGGCGCGACCGATGGCCAGCATAACAAGCATGGAAAGCGACGATTCATGCAGAATTTGCATGGAATGGATCTCGCCGGGCTGCGTGCCTTCATCGTCGTGGCCCGCTGCTCCAGCCTGACCGCCGCCGGCGACGAGCTGGGCCTGGCCCAGTCGACCGTCAGCCGCGCGGTGCAGCGCCTGGAGCGGGAGGTGGGGGCGCGCCTCCTGCACCGCCGTGGCCGTTCCGTCTCGCTGACCCCGGCCGGGCATCGCTTCCTGCTCTGGGCCGAGAGCACGCTCGAGCGTTACCGGGCGATGCGAGAGGAGCTGGCGGCCCCGGTCGAGGACGTGTCCGGCCGGCTGCGGGTGGCCGCCAGCACTACCCCGGGCGAGTTCGTGGTACCGGGGCTGGTGTCCTCCTTCACCGCCGTGTACCGGGCGGTGGAGGCCGAGGTCGCGATCGTGGACTCGGACGAGGTGCGACGACGGCTCTCGGCCGGGGCGGTCGAGGTCGGGTTCGTGGGTTCGTCCGCGGACGACGAGCGCTACCTGCACGAGGCCATCGGCGAGGACGAGGTGGTCCTGGTGGTGCCCGCCGGTCACCGCCTGGCCGGACGGGGGAGGGTCGGCCTCCGAGAGCTGGACGGGGAGCGGTTCGTGGCCCGGGAGACGGGGTCGGGCACGCGGGCCACGTTCGAGGTGGAGCTGGCCCGCCGGGGGTTGTCCCCGCCCCGGTTCGAGGTGGCGATGACGCTGAGCAGCACCGAGGCGGTGGTCTCGGCCGTCCAGGACGGCTGCGGGGTCGGGCTGGTGAGCTCGCTCGCCCTCGCCCGGCGCGCCCCCGGCCGGGTGGCCGTGGCCCGCATCCGCGGGCTGAGCCTGCGCCGCCGCCTCTACCTGGTCACGGAGCGCGGCCGGACGCTCACCCCGGCGGCGGCCCGCTTCGTGGACTGGGTGCGGCGCCAGATCGGGTGACCTCCCGGACCCCCCTCGGTCCCGGACTCGGACGGCCGGTGCCGACGCCCGGCGACCACCCCGTCAGCCGGCTCCAGGTTTCTGCCCGACGACAGCCAGCCACCAGGCTATGACACCGGCCCCCGTGAGCGTCGCCGGCTCCGGCAAGGTGCTTCGTTCAGGGAGGTTCGTAACGACGTCGACCAACCCGGCCGATCGGCATCCGGTTGTGGCTCCATGGATGTCGACACTCCATGGGTATCGACAACAGCCTCGGTCGCCGGATGCGACATGGCCGACGGATGGCATTGCCGCTGATCGGCGTGTCGCGGACCATCGAGCCATGCCTCTCGAGGAACGTCCTGCAAGATCGGACAGGACCGATCAACTCTCGTTTCTCTGGCGGGAGATCACCGGCCGGTGTCAGCTCACCTGCCGACACTGTTATGCGGACAGCGGTCCTCGCGGCACCCATGGCAGCATGACCGGGGAGGACTGGAAACGGGTGATCGACGAGGCAGCCAGGCTGGGTGTCGGCCACGTCCAGTTCATCGGTGGTGAGCCGACGCTGCATCCCGCCCTCCCCGACCTGGTCCGCCACGCCCGGCGCCGGGGGATCGAGGTGGAGGTGTTTTCGAATCTGGTCCGTGTGCCGGAAGCGCTCTGGGAGACCTTCGAGCTCCACGGGGTATGCCTGGCGACCAGCTACTACTCGTCCAGAGCGATCGAGCACGATGCGATCACCGGGCGTCGAAGCCACGATCGGACCCTGCGCAACCTCCGGGAGGCGCTGCGGCGGGGGATCCCGATCAGGGTCGGGGTGGTCGATGTACAGGAAAGGCAGGGTGTGGACGATGCGGTGGCCGAGCTACGGGCGATGGGGGTCGAGGAGGTCGGGGTCGATCATCTTCGCCAGGTCGGGCGCGGGGTGCGTGGGGGTGGGCCTGATGTCGAACAGCTGTGCGGGAGGTGCGCTGATGGATGCCTGGCCATCTCGCCGTCAGGGGACGTGTGGCCATGTGTGTTCAGCCGCTGGCTGACCGTCGGCAACGTGCGTTCTACCACCCTCAGGGAGATCGATATGGCAGCCGCACCGATCCGGGCCGAGCTCCGGCGGCGGTTCGGGCTGCGTGATCGCGCTCGACCGGGTCGATGCGAACCCTACTGCCGGCCCTGTCATCCCAACTGTGAGCCGCGGTTTCAGTGTCCGCCCAAGCAGGGCGACGGTGATCCTCACGGCTGTCCGCCCAGGCGGGACTGTCCACCATGGGAATGACCGAGGCCGGGGCGCTTCGTCGTCGGCTTGCTCGGCGGATCGTGGAGTCGGGAGACCTCACATCACCTGGATGGAGGATGGCGTTCGAGCAGGTACCGCGACACGTCTTCGTTCCACGGATCGTCGGCTGCTGGCCTCCGTTCTCCAGTGACACCGAGATCACCGTCGACCGGCAGAGCCACTCCGATCTCTGGCTGGAGCTGGTGTACTCGGACCGGCTGCTCTTCATCGTCAACGACGGTTCACGTCGGTCTTCGAGCAGCATGCCGAGCGTCATGGCTCGATTTCTCGAGCTCCTCGATGTGCACGATGGGGGTGTCGTCCTGGAGATCGGTACCGGGAGTGGATACAACGCCGCCATCCTCTGTCATCGGCTTGGTTCCGAGCACGTGACCAGCATCGACATCGACGCGGAGCTGGTGGAGGCGGCCGGACCTCGCCTGGCAGCATGCGGCTACACTCCCACCCTGGCCGTCGCCGATGGATGGCAGGGGTACGCGCCGCGGGCCCCCTATGACCGCATCATCGCCACCTGTGCGGTTCCCCGTATCCCTGAGGCCTGGATCGAGCAGCTCCGGCCGGGCGGGGTGATCGTCGCCCCGCTGAGGGGTGGGCGTTTCGAAGCAGCGGGGTTGGTCGGTCTTCGCCGTCGTGACGACGGCTCGTTGACCGGACGGCTGCACCCACGGGGAGCGGCCTTCATGCCCATGCGGAAGGGGCCAGAGATGCCCATGCCCGCGTCTCGCGAGCGGTTGCGTTCACTCGCGCAGGGGACTGATGGCGAGGAGCGGCCCTGTACGATCCCGGCCTGGCTCGAGGGAACCGATGACGGCCTGTCGCCGTACTTCTTCCTCCGGCTCCATGAGCGGGATGACTGGGAGTGGTTCTGGCTCTCCGGTCCGCACGGAGAACCCAGGGCTCCGGCCGCGGCCGCACCCGATGGGTCCTGGGCTCGGGTGATCAGGCGTCCCCGAAGAACGTTTCCGAACGTCGTCCTCCAGGGGGGGCCACGCCGACTGTGGGACCTGGTGGAGGAATCGTATGCGCAGTACCTGCGACTCGGGAGTCCCGGCCTGGGCCGCTATGGTCTGGAGGTCGAGCCCAGCGGCCGTCAGTTCATCTGGCTCGACCGGCCGGGCTCTACGTATGCATGGGAACTGTGAGCGTGCGCTCGGCAGCCGCAGGGAGCGCCATCGGCGCTGGGCCCGGTCAATGCCGGGCCCGGCGCATCTCGGCCAGCCGCTCGGGGTCGAAGTCGGGCGAGCGCAGCCAGCGGATGAAGGCCTGCTCCCGCTCGACGATGCGGTCGGCGGCGGCGGGCAGCTCGGCCGCGATCCGGTGCGGCACCAGCAGCACGCCGTGCTGGTCGGCGTGGAGGAGGTCGCCCGTACCGACCGAAAGACCGGCCACGGTGACCGGCTCCCCGACCGACTCCAGGCGCACGTAGGCGTGGGACACCGCCGGCCCCCGGGCGAAGAAGTGGAAGCCCAGCTCCCGGACCTCGTTCAGGTCGCGCACGGAGCCGTCGGTGACGGCGCCCACGCACCCCAGCGCCCGGAAGAGGTTGGCCTGGACCTCGCCCCAGAAGGCGCCGTGGGCGGGCGGGTCGTCCAGGTCCTGCATCACCACCACCCGGGGCTCGGGCAGGGAGCGCACCAGCTCCCAGAGCGGGCGGTGGTCGGGGTCGACGTCCGCCCGTCCCCGGGCCCGGATGGTGGCGGTGGCGGCGTAGCCGACCATCGGGCCCAGCTCGGGGAACATGCACCGGATCTCCAGGCCGGCGAAACCCTCGTCGCGGGGGCGGACGTCGAAGGTCTCGATGGCGTTGGCCAGGGTCGGCGTGTCATAGCGCCGGAGGCGCTCGAGCACCTCCGGCGGCAGGGCGGTGACGTTCATACGCCCTCCGCCGCGGCCTCGGCCGGCCGGGCCGGCGCTTCCTCCTTCAGGGCCTGCACCACCGACCGCGCCGCGCCCCGGAGCAGGACCGCGTCCGAGCCCACGTTGAGCATCTGGAAGCCGCGCTCGCGCCAGTGCCGGGCCTCCTCCACGCTCCCGCAGTGGATGCCGGCCACCACCCCGTGACGCCGGCAGGCGGCGGCCACGGCCTCGACCGAGCGCGCGTGCTCGGGGTCGTCGGCGGGCGGGGTCAGGCCCAGGCCCACGGCCAGGTCGGCCGGGCCGACGTAGACGGCGTCGATCCCGGGCACGGCCAGGATCTGGTCGGCGCGGGCCACCCCCTCCGGGGTCTCGATCATGATCGCCACCACCGTCCGGCGGTTGGCCGAGGCGGGGGTGTAGCCGGGCACGTCCAGGGCGGCCCGGATCGGTCCCCAGCTGCGGTAGCCCTCGGGCGGATACCGGGAGGCTCCGACCGCCTGCCGTGCCTCCTCGGCCGAGTTGATCATGGGCACGATCACGCCCTGGGCCCCCGCGTCGAGGGCCTTCATGATCTCGCCCGGCTCGTTCCAGCGCACGCGCACGAAGGCCGGCGTGCCGGTGATGGCCAGGGCCTGCAGCATCACCGCCATCTGGTCGTACCCGATCAGGCCGTGCTGGGTGTCGACGCAGACCCAGTCGAAGCCGGCTCGGCCCATGACCTCGGCCGAGAAGGAGCTGGGCGTCGTACACCAGCCGCCCAGCTTGATGCCGTCGCGCTCCCAGATCTCGCGCAGCGTCGTCATGCTCTCCTCGTCACCCCGTTGACCACGTTGAAGGGCTCCCGGCCCTCCAGAACCCGTCGGAAGTTGGCGGCGCACACCTCCAGCAGCCGGGCCTCGGCCTCGGCGGTGAGGCCGGCGATGTGCGGCGTCAGGAACACGTTCTCCATGCGCCGGAGGGGCGAGTCGGGCGACAGCGGCTCCTGCTCGAACACGTCCAGCGCCGCCCCGCCCAGGTGGCCTCCCTCCAGCGCCTCGATCAGCGCCGTCTCGTCCACGACCGGTCCCCGGCTGGCGTTGACCAAGAACGCCCCCGGCTTCATCTCGGCCAGGCGGCGGGCGTCGATGAAGCCCCGGGTGCGGTCGTCCAGGGGCACGTGGACGGTGACCACGTCGGACTCGGCCAGCAGCCGGTCCAGCTCCACTGCCTCCGCCCCGGGCAGGCTGCGCGGGATGTCGTCGGCGAAGAGGATGCGACAGCCGAAAGCCTGCAGCCGGGTCGCGACCGCCCCCCCGATGTTCCCCAGGCCCACGATCCCCACCGTCAGGGAGCCCAGCTCCCGGCCGACCAGCTCGCCGGGCGGCCACTCGCCGCGCCGCATCCGGCGGTCCGCCTCGACGCCATGCCGAACCAGCGTGAGCACGGCCATGATCACCCAGTCGGCGACCGAATCGCGGTTGTAGCCGGCGGCGTTGGCGACCGGGATGCCCAGCTCGGCCGCGGCCCGGTGGTCGATGGTGTCGAAGCCGGCCGCGGGCTGCTGGATCAACCGGCAGCGGGTCATGACGGCCAGGACGGAGCGGTCGAGCCGGTGCCGGTGGCGCTTGTCTCCGAGGACCAGGTCGGCGTCCCGCAACAGCTCGGGCAGTGCCTCGGGGGCGGGCGGAGGCGGCGCCAGTGCCACCTCGACCTCGGCGTCGCCGGGCAGGAGCGAGCGCACCACCTCCTCCGAGTACGGGCTCAGGCACGCGATACGGTAGGTCACGAAGGCAGTGTAGGTGCCGAGCCGGGGGTTGAGGCGCTCCCGGCCCTCAGCCGCGGGGAGCGGCCTCCCGGCGCCGGTGCCCGGGGGAGCGGATCGAGGCCGCCACCAGACCGAGGCTGACCGCGGCCAGGGCCAGGGCCAGCAGGTGCAGCCGCGAACCGGCCCCGGTCTGGCCGAAGACCAAGCCGAGCAGGCTGGTGGAGAGGATGGCGCCGACGTAGCGGAAGGTCTGGAACTGGCCGCCGGCGGTGCCCATGGCCTCGGCCGGCGCCGCCTCGTAGAGGGCCGCCTGGAGCCCGAGGTTGTTGAGGCCGGTGGGGATGCCGAGCACCGCCCCCACGCCCAGCAGGACGGCGATCGGGGTCGAGGGCCCGAACAGGAGCAGGAGCAGGCAGCCCAGGGTGAGCGTCGAGGAGCCCAGGACCAGCGAGGACCGAGGGCCGGTCCTCCGGATCAAGCCCGCGGCCAGGGGGCTGACCAGCACGGCCAGGGCGGTGAGGGGCAGCATGATCAGGCCGGTCCGCCCCGGGTCCAGCCCCCGCACCTGCTCGAACCAGACCGCCAGGCCGAGGAAGATGGAGTAGAAGACCAAGTTGACCACGGCGAACTGCGCGTACACACCGATCAGCCGGGGGTGGGCGGCGAGCATGCGCAGGTCCAGGAACGGCTCCGAGGCGCGCAGCTCGCGCCACCAGAGCAGGCCCGCGGCCAGGGCGGCGGTGGGCAGCAGTGGCCAGGCGATCCATTCCGGGATCGAGAGCAGGAAGGCCAGCAGGGCGGTGAGCAGGCCGGCGAACAGGATCACGCCGGGCAGGTCCACCCGGCCCAGCGCCGCCCGGGCGGCCGATCGCGCCACCCCGGCCGGCGGCTCCGGGCGCGGGGGGTCGGCCGGCAGCCAGCGTCCGGCCAGGATCAGGCCGGCCAGGGTGATGGGCACGTTGACCAGGAAGATGGCCCGCCAGCTGCCAGAGCCGACCAGGAGGCCGCCCAGGGCCGGGCCCAGGGCGGCGCTGACGTTGGAGGCGACGGAGAGCGCGGCCAGCGCCCCGGCCGGCACCCTTCCCCGTCCCTCGCCCCTCCGGATCAGCGCCAACCCGGCCGGGAAGGCGGCCGAGGTGCCGATGGCCTGCACCACCCGCGCCGCCACCAGCCAGCCGAAGCTCGGGGTCAGGGAGGCCAGGACGCTGGTTGTGCCGCCGAGCATCAGGCCGGCGCAGAAGACCCGTCGGGCCCCGAAGAGGTCGGCCAGGCGTCCGGTGACGGGCTGTCCCACGGCGGCGGCCAGGTAGAAGCCGGAGACCAGCCAGGAGGCCGCGTCCAGGCTGATCCCGAAGTCCCGATGGAGCTGGACCAGGGCCACCGCGATCATCGAGGAGTTGAGGGGGTTGAGCAGGGTGCCGAGCAGCACCGTGCCCACCAGGCGGGGCCCGGGACCGGCCCATCGGCGGGGCGTCGGGGGCGGTGCCGTCAGCCCCGCTCCCGCGCTGCCGCTCCCCGCCCGGGCCCCGGCCTCCTCGGGCTCGCTCGCCGCGGGCTCACGGCTCCGCCGGCAAGGCCGACAGGAGCGCGGGCTGCAGCTCGGCGCAGACCCGACTCGCCGTCTCCACGAAGGCCCGGGCGGCGGGGGACTGGTGCCGGTCCCGATGCCAGGCCAGGACGACGATCCGGGGGGCGATGGGCAGGGAGGGGCGGAGGACCTTGACCCCGGGGTCGTCCCGCTCCACGGTCAGCAGGGGGACCACGGCCACACCACGGCCGGCCGCCACCATGGCCTGGACGGTGGCGTTGTCGTCGGAGCGGAAGACGAAGTCCGGCTCCACCCCATGGGCCCGCAGCTGGCCCTCCATGTGCTGGGTGACGCGGCAGCGCCGGAATCCGATCAGGGGAAGGTCCTGGAGCTCACGGGGTGAGGGCGGCCGCGCCGCCAGCTCCGAGTTGGCCGGCACCAGGAGGACGTAGGGGTCCTCGAGCAGGGAGACGGAGGCGAAAGGACCCGGGGGGAGGGGATAGAAGGCGAAGGCCAGGTCCAGCTCGCCCCGTTCCACGTCTTCCAGGAGCTGGTCGTCCAGCCAGGTCTCGGTGAACCCGATCTCCACCGCCGGCCAGGCGACGGTGTACTCCCGGAGCAGGGCGGGAAGGATCCTGGCCCCCGCGCTCTGGTAGATGCCCACCCGCAGCCGCCCCGCCACGCCGCCCGAGAGGGCGGCGAAGTCGGCCCGGGCCGCCTGGGCCCGGGCCAGGATGCATTCGGCGTGGGGCAGGAAGCGCCGGCCGGCCTCGGTCAGGCCCACCGGCCGGCGCCCCCGGGAGCGCTCCACCAGCCGTTCGCCGACGATCCGCTCCAGGCTGGCGATGCGCTGGCTGACGGTGGACTGACTGCAGTCGAGCAGGTCGGCCGCCGCCCAGAACGAGCCTCCTCGCGCCACCGCCTGCAGAGCCAGCAGGTGGCGCAGCTGGAGGTCGGCCCAGTGATCGAACATCCCGATTGGATTATGAGGAATGATGCGTTGCTTGCATCAATGGCCCGCCCCCATCATGACCGAATGGTGACCACCGTCGTGCTGCTCTTCCTCGTCCTCGTGGGTCCGCTCGCCCTCGTCCTGGGCGCCGACTCGCGCCTCCTCGACGACCGCGACCGCCTCGGCTGGTGGCCGGGGGGATGGCCGCGCTCGGCCGGCGCCCCACGCCGGGCGCGGCCGGCCCGGGTCGTCGCCACCGCCATCGGGACGGCGAGGGCGGCCCGGCCCCCGGCAGGGCCGGACGTCGGCGTCCCGCCCACCGGGCTGCCCCGGAGGGGTCCGTCGGTCGTGGCTTCCGTCGTGAGGCCGGTGGCCGGGTGGGCCGTCCCGCGCCGGCTCCCGGCCGTGGGGACGGGGCGGCCCGTGGCTCAGTCCAGCCGGGCCAGGCGCGCCGGGGATTCGACCGCGGAGACGGCCCGCCGGGCCGAGATCCGGCCCTGGATGGCGGGCAGGAGGCCCTGGGGGAGGAAGAGCATGATCAGCACCAGCACCAGGCCGTAGACGGCGTAGGAGAGGATGGCGGGGAGCTGGGGCGGGAGGCCGGGCCCGGTGCCGAGGCTCTGCAGGAGCTGGACCAGGAGGTAGACGACGGTGGCCCCCACCGCCGATCCCCAGATCGAGCCCAGGCCGCCGACCGCGGCCATGATCAGGAACTGGACCGAGAGCAGCACCGGGAACGAGCCGGGGGCGATGTAGCTCACGAAGAACGCGTAGACGCCGCCCGCGAGCCCGGCGTAGGCGGCCGAGAGGGCGAAGACCTGGAGCTTGTAGCGGACCACGGGCACGCCGGCGGCCAGGGCCCCCGCCTCGCTGGTGGCCAGCGCCCGCAGCCCTCGACCCGGACGCGAGCGCACCAGGTTGCGGTTGAAGAGCAGGACTGCCGCCACCAGGACCCAGGTGACGTAGGCGTAGATGAACGTCCGGTACTGCCCCTGGATGGCGAGGGGGCCGATGGAGAGGGTCGGGATGCCCGGCATGCCCGTGTCGCCCCCGGTCAGGCCGCGGGCCTCGCCGATCACCGAGAGCACGATGAGCTGGAAGGCCAGGGTGGCGAAGGCCAGGTAGTGGCCGCGCAGCCGGAGCAGGGGCAGGCCGACCGCCACCGCCACCACGGCGGTGAAGGCGGTGGCCGCGGCCAGGGAGAGGAGCGGGGGCACCTCCAGCGCCCGGGTGAGGATGGCCGCGGTGTAGGCGCCGATGGCGTAGAAGGCGGCCTGTCCCAGCGAGACCTGGCCGGCGAAGCCCATGAGCAGGGAAAGACCCGCCACCACGATCACGGACAGGCCGATGAAGACGTACACGGTGAGCTGGGAGTCGTTCAGGGCGATGGGCACGAGGAGCGAGAGCACGGCCGCGGCCAGACCGGCCCAGAAGGCGAGGGGCCGGCGCCGAAGGCGGTTCACGCTCCCTCCTCGGCCGCCGGGGAGCGCCGGCCGGCCTGCCAGACCATGAGCCCGAGCATCACCACCAGGGCCACGCCGCTCTCGAACGAGGCCCGGTAGTAGCCGGCCACCAGGGCCTCGGCCACCCCCAGCACCAGTGCCCCGACCAGGGCCGTGCCCGGCCGCAGGAGCCCGCCGAAGATGGCCGCCGCGAAGCCGTTGATGGCGATGCCCACGTCGGAATCGAAGGAGACGGGCTGGAGGGGCGTGATGAGCACCCCGGCCAGCCCTCCCAGCGCGCCCCCCAGGGTGAAGGCCAGCAGTCCCATGCGGCGGACGTCGATGCCCACCAGTCGTGCCGCGTAGGGGTTGCTGGAGCAGGCGGTGAGAGCCTTGCCCAGGTAGGTGTGGTCGAAGAACAGGCTCAGCAGGCCGAAGGTGACGGCGGTGACCGCCACCACCAGCAGGAACTGGTACTGGACGCTGATCCCGCCCATTCGGGCCAGGCCCGCCAGCCCGGTGAACGAGACCGGCTGGTCGCCCCAGATCAGGATGATCACCGCGTAGGAGCCGATGCCGAGGCCGAGGGTGATGATCAAAGAGGCCAGCGGGGGCGTGCCCCGGCGCCCGATCGCGATCACCCCCACCACCAGCCCGGCCAGGGCCGCCAGGGCCACGGCCAGGACCTCCGCCGGGCCGTGGGGCAGGCCCCGGGAGAGGAAGGAGGAGACGGCCATCCCGGCGACGACGGCGAAGACGCCCTGGGCGAAGTTGACCACCCGCGAGACGCGGTAGATGACGACGAAGCCGGTGGCCACCAGGGCGAACGTGCAGCCGGTGGCGATCCCGCTGACCGCGTACTGGAGGAAGAGGGTCATGGCCCCAGTCCAGAGCGGCCCCGCTCTCCCCTCACGACCCAATCCCCGTGGCTGCGGCTTCGTCGGCCGCCCCGCCCAGGTAGGCCGCCCGCACCGCCGCCGTCCGGCTCAGCTCCTCGGAGCTCCCGCTGGCGGCGATCCGGCCCGCCTCCAGCACGTAGGCCCGGGGACACAGCTCGAGGGCGAGGCGGGCGTTCTGCTCGACCAGCAGGATGGCCATCCCCGTCTCCCGGTTGAGCCGGACCAGGTGCTCCGCCAGCGCGTCCACCACCAGCGGGGCCAGGCCCAGGGAAAGCTCGTCCACGGCCAGCAGGTCGGGCTGGGCCATCAGCGCCCGGCCCACGGCCACCATCTGTTGCTCCCCTCCGGAGAGGGTGCCGGCCAGGCGCCGGCGGAGGGGCCCGAGCTGGGGGAAGAGGTCGTAGATACGCCGGCAGTCCCGATCCCGGACCCGCCACGCACCCAGCCGCAGGTTGTCCTCGACGGTCATGCCGGCGAAGAGCTGGCGTCCCTCCGGGACCTGGGCCAGCCGGCCCTCCAATCGATAGCGGCCGGCCGCGGGTGGGATCAGCCCCGAGATGGTGTTGAGCAGTGTGGTCTTGCCCGCCCCGTTGGGACCGACCAGGGCCACCATCTCGCCCCGCTCGACCCGCAGGCCGACGCCGTCCAGGGCGGTGGCCTGCCCGTAGCGGACCACGAGGTCCTCGACCTCAAGCACCGTCGGCGCGCTCCCGGCTCCGGCCGAGGTAGGCGGCGATCACCGCCGGATCGTCGCGGATCTGCTCCGCCGGTCCCTCGGCGATCACGCGTCCATGGTCCAGCACCGTGATCCGGCTGGCCAGGCGGGTCACGAAGGCCACGTCGTGCTCGACCAGCAGCATCGACAGCCCCTCCTCCTTGAGGCCCCGCAGGAGGTCGGCCAGCCGCTCCCGCTCACCCGCCCGCAGGCCGGAGGCCGGTTCGTCGAGGAGCAGGAGGCGGGGATCGGCGCAGAGGGCGCGGGCGATCTGCACCGTCCGCTGCTGGCCGAGGGGGAGCGACTCGGCCAGGCGGTCGGCCGCCTCCCCGAGACCCGCCCGCTCCAGTGCCCGCTCGGCGCGGGCCAGGATCTCCCCTTCCTCCCGGCGGTGCCGGGGAAGGCGGAGGAACGCCTCCCAGAAGCCGTGATGGGTCCAGGCGTGCGCCCCCACCATGACGTTTTCCAGCACGGTCATGCCCCGGAAGAGCCGTACCGCCTGGAAGGCGATGGCGATGCCGAGCCGGGCCCGCCGGTCGGGCGGCTCACGGGTGATGTCCCGGCCCGCGAACGAGACCCGGCCGCCGTGGGGCCGCAGGTGGCCGGCGATGAGGTGGAAGAGGGTGGACTTGCCCGCCCCGTTGGGGCCGATGACGCCGGCGAGTTCGCCGGCCGCCACCCCCACCGAGACGTCGTCCACCGCCACCACCCCGCCGAACCGGCGCGTCAGGCCCCGCGCCTCCAGCATCGCTCCGTCACTTACCGGCCTGGGCGAGCTGCTGCTCGGTGAGCCCGACGGGCACGAACTGCCCGTTCCTCACCACCGACATCAGGCTGGCCGAGTCCGGCATCCCCCAGTGCTTCTGGCTGGTGAACCGATAGTGACCCTGCGGGGTGTCCAGGTTGATGCTGTCCAGGCCCGCCCGGATGCCCTCGGGGGTCGCGCCCTTGCGCTTGATGGCGTCGAAGATGAACGTCATCGCGATCATGGAGTCCCAGGCGAACTGGGGCGGGTAGTAGCCGTTGGCCTTCTGGAAGGGACCGGCGAAGTCGTCGATCAGCTTCTTGTACTTGTTGCTGGCGGGGAGGGAGGCGCCCACCACCCCCATCGAGGCCTCGACGTAGACGCCCTCGGCCGCCGCGCCGCTCGGCTGCAGGTAGAGGCTGGAGGCCTCAGCCGCGGTCATCATCAGCGGGATGCCGGTCTTGGCCGCCGCCCACTGCTTGGTGATGACGACCGGCGGCGCGCCCGTGGCCCAGGTCAGGAGGACGTCCGGATGGGCAGCCTGGATGCGGGCGATCTGGGGCGCGAAGTCGGTCTGGCCGAGCTCGAAGGTCTCATCGTCGATTACGCTCACGCCGTAGCTGGAGGCCAGCTGCTTGGTCTCGTCGTGGCCGGCCACGGCGTACGCGTTCTTGGTGTCGGTGAGCATGGCCAGCTTGGTCCAGCCCTGCTGCTGCATGAACTTCAGGCAGGTGGCCGCCACCTGCTTCGAGGTGGGGGTGGTCATCCACACGTAGGGGTGGACGGGGATGACCTGCTGGTCCGAGGCCGCCACCGAGACGTCGGGGATCTTCTTGATGTCCACCTGGGGGATCATGGCCAGCTCGGAGGTGGACTGAGGCGGCCCCTCGATGGCCACCACGCCCTGGTCGACCAACTTGCCGTAGTCGATCACGCTCTGGTTGGGGTCGGAGGCGTCGTCCATCTCGATGAGCTGGATCTTGCGGCCGTTGATACCGCCTCGGGCGTTGATCTGGTTGACCATCTGCTCGGCGGCGAGCTTGTCGTTCTTGCCCAGGGGCGCGTAGTTGCCGGTCAGCGAGGTGAGCAGGCCGATCTTGATCGGACCCTTGGGCGCCGCCTGCTGGCCGGCGCCGCCGGCGCAGGCGCTGGCCGCGAGCAGCGCGGCGACGAGCAGGCCGGGCAACCTGGTCAGGTGGCCTCTCCAGTTCATGGCCTCCTCTCCTCCTCAGGAACTCCCTGGATGATGCTCCCTCCCTGAATCCGCCGCCCCCGGTGGCTCAAGGCCTCCGGTCGGGACCGACGGAGGTGGCCTGATTTTAGCGGGGGCCCCTTGCCGCGGCCACCGCTCCCGTTTCGACCCCGTTCGGTGAGGGCGACGAAGGCGATGGGGTGGGCAGGGGAACATGAACGCACCGTGACAAGCTTCGGTGGAGGGCACGGTTCGGCCCCCGCTCGGACGGCATCAGTCAGGCGTGGCGTACGCGACTCCTCCGGCTGCGAATGGGCCGTTGTTGCCAGAAAGGGCCACTGGCTCATAGGGGATGAACCGAGCCTCTCCCAGGCCAAGCCTCTGGGCAGTGGCCTCCAGGCTCCGGGGGGTGGCGACGTCGTCCCACCGCCCCGTGTCGACGCGGTGCTGGATTGCCAGAACCCCGGCCACGAGCTCGGCCGGGGTAAAGTTGCAGTGGCCCTGACGCTCGACGTAGGCCTGGCGCAGGAGCCGGTCTGCTCCGGCCTCTCTGACCACGTGCGCGTAGAAGTTCTCCTGCTGCACCGGGACGAGCTGGTCCGAGATCGTGTGCAGGGTGAGTTCGGGAACCTGCAGGTGGCCAGTCGGGACCGAGGTCTGCTGCAGCCATCGGATGGCGTTCGGGTCGGCCTGGATGTGCGCGCCGGCAGTGAGCACGGCCAGGTCGTGGTCGAGGTCGAGGCCGGCCTCGCGGTAGAGTGCCCTCACCTCCGGCGCATAGGGCGACCGATCGAGCAGGTGAGCGAAGTCCACGCCATCGGTCCAGGATCCATTACCGCCGGCGGCCGCCTCGATGTACCAGCGCGCGAACTCTATGAAGTCCATGGCCGACAGGGGCGGTCCCTGGGCCGGTACCGCGAACTCGACGTCGTACTGCTCCCGTTCCTGCTGCTCATAGTCATGGCGACCGGGCATCGGCTCGCCCGGGGCCCAGGTGGCGACGTTCAAGAAGGCCATCGCCAACGCCAGTCGGGCGCGGCCCGCCGCGGTGGCCTGGGCTCGTTGGGCAGCGGCGTCCAGCGCCTTGCCGGTGGCCAGACCCTCGTCCGGGCCGGAGAAGCGCACCAGCTTGATCGGGGTGTCAGAGGCCAGGAGCCTGGCCATCGCGTACTCGCCATCGAGCTGGTAGTTGTTGAGCTGGATGGCCCCGGCCACGAGCCCGCAGGTGCTCAGCGCGCCCGCGATCTGGCCGTTCGCGTCCTCGGCCTCGAGCGCGCTGATCAATCCGCCCATGGAGGTGCCCAGGGCGATCACGTGCTCGGGTGCCGCGGGCAGGTCGGCCCGGACGTCCCGGAGCGCCTCGAGCTGGTCGCGTAGGGCGCTGCCCAGGGCCCACCAGGAGCCGTGCGGATCGTAGGAGGAACCCACCAGCGCGTAGCCCATGTTGAGCAGCGCCTGCCTGGTGGCCGAGTCCGGGGCGTCGGCAGCCTGTGGGGGACCGAAGCCGTGGCTGTAGAGCAGCAACGTCCCGTTCCAGGGCGTGGGCACGTCCGCGACCCAGGTTCCTCCATCAGAGGTGCTTCCGGAGTAGCTGGTGAAGCCAGCCGCCTGCACCGGGGGAACCGCCACCAGCGCGCCTAGGATGAGAGCCACGGTAGCCGCGCCGAGGCATCTCACGCACCCGAGCATCGATACCCCTCCTCCTTCACTTCTCCTCACCTCTCCTCACCGTGCCGCTTCCCGTCCATGGGGAGGGCCGAGCCTCGCCTGCACGATGAATCTAAGGACGACTAAAGTAACTTGTCAATAAGCTTGTCATGCCCTGAGCGCCTGCCCGGGCAGACGCTCGCTGGCGGGTTCTCGCCGGCCAAGGTCCATGGAGCGGTTGGACGAGGCAAGGTCGGACCGCTGGGGAGGATGGCCACCGCTCCTCCCTCAGAGATCTCGCCGGCACGGGAGGTGCGCCGCCGTGGTCGGGGGCTTCCCCAGCCGGGAGCGATCATCCGTCCGCTCGGAGCGGTCCTGGCCGAGGAGCACGGCGAGTGGATGGTGGCCGCCACCTGGCGTGGGGTCCCCTGCGCCCACCTGGGTCGTGATCACCGGCCGGGGCGGTGCCGGACCCCCGCCGGCCAGCGAGCCGTCACCGACGATATGGTGGTTGCTTGCGCGCTGCTTGACCGGACTTGCTCTCTGACGGCGAAAATCTGTTCCAGTGAGACGAGCGGCGAAGCCCGAGCCCGGCCCGGCCCAGCAGACGCCTCATTCCCGTGTCGCCTACCTCGTCTACCGCGTCGAGCGCCGGCTGCGGGCGCGCCTCGACGAGGCCGTTCGTGCCCACGGTGTGACCACCACCGAGTACGTCACGCTGAGCGTGCTGCGTCACCGGGACGGGATGTCGTGTGCCCAGCTGGCCCGCTGGGCGTTCGTCACCCCTCAGGCGATGAACCTGGTCGTGTCAGCGCTGGAGAAGCGCCAGCTGGTCCGACGCTGCAAGGATCCCAACCACGGGCGCGTGCTTCGCACGAGCCTCACCCCCAAAGGGCTTGCCACGCTCGAGGCCTGCGATCGCTCCATGGATGTGATCGAGGCCGACATGCTGGCCAACCTCGCTCCTAGCGAGGCGGAGATGCTGCGCCGGCTGCTCGCCTCCTGCGCACGCTCGCTGGAGGCCACCCGGCCGCGGCTGCCGCCATTCTGAGCGCGCGACCGCGCGCTGGCATGCGTACCGTGGGCAGGGGCACCTGGAGGTGAGCGGGGGCCCCGGCGGAGATGGAGACCGGCTTCGGACGGGACGCCCGGCTAGTCTCGATGCCCGGGCCCTCGTGGCCAGCGACGACGTCGGCCATGGGGCAGCGGTCCCCGTCGGGGCTGGTCGCGGCCCTGGCTCAGGTGGATGGGGCGGGCCGCTCGGCCGCGAAGGCGGCCTCCAGGGCGAGCGCCACCTGCACCAGCCACGCCTCCTCGCCGAAGTGCCCCACCACTTGTACGCCGACCGGCAGCCCGTCGCCGCCCGGGAGCGGGGCCGGGAGCACGATCACGGGCTGGCCGGTGGTGTTGAAGGGGCGGGTGGTGTCGGAGAGGAGGCCGCGATCGTGGGCCGCGCCGATGCGGGGGGCGGGGCCGCGGGTGGCCGGGACCAGCAGCGCGTCCCAGTCCTGCATCGCGGCCTCGACCTCGAGCCGCAGGCGCGACTGTTCGATCAGCGCCGCGCGGTACTCCCGCCGGTCCACCCGAGCGGCCTGCCGGAGCAGGGCCAGCACGTCGGCCCCGAAGCCGTCCGGGTGGTCTTCCAGGCGACGGCGGTGGAAGGCCGCCGCCTCCACGAAGAGGATGGTCCGGCCGCAGTCGACCAGGCGCCGCCGCTCGGGCAGGCGGACCCGGGGCAGTCCCTCGCTCACCGCCCGCCACGCCGGTTCGATCTCCGGCCTCAGGTCGTCGTCCCAGCCCTCGGGCACGGCGATCCGCAGGCGGTCCCGCGAGGGCGGCCGCTCCGGAAGGAGGCCGGTCAGCTCGGACATCGTCTCCAGAGCCTGGGCCGCGCTCCGGACGTCCGGGGCCAGGGGGCCCAGGGTGTCCAGGGTGCGGCTGAGGGGCACGACCCCTTCGGTGTCGACGGTGCCCACGGTGGGCTTGAAGCCGACCACGCCGCAGAGGGCGGCGGGGACCCGGATCGAGCCCCCGGTGTCGGTGCCCAGGGCCCAGTCGCAGAGGCCGGCGGCCACCGCCGCCGCCGATCCGCCCGAGGAGCCGCCCGCGACCCGGGCGGGGTCGAGCGGGTTGCGGACGGGGCCGTAGTGGGGGTTCTCGCTGGTCAGCCCGAACGCCCACTCGTGGAGGTTGGTCTTGCCGACCACGACGCACCCGAACCGCCGCATGCGCGCGATCACGGGGGCGTCGCGCTCGGCGGGGACCTCCGGCAGCAGCCGCGAGCCGGCGGTGGTCACCGTGCCCCGCACGTCGACCAGGTCCTTGACCCCCACCACCGGGCCCGTGCCCTCTTCCTCGGTGAGAGAGATGAAGGCGTTCAGGTCCGAACGCCGCCGGATGCGCTCCCTGGCCTCGGCCGGGGTCACGGCTCAGGCCCCGGCCGCGGGCCGAACCCCGCCCGCCCCGAGCCGCCCCGGCGACGTCGGCGCGCGGCCTTCCTCGTCAGATCAGGATGGGCCGATACCACGAGTTCATGAATATACTGACCACGCGCTACGTGCCAGTGGGCGGTGGGACTTCTATGGTGATGGCGGTGATGTCACGGGCGATGTTGTCTCTGGCTCCGACACGGCGGTGTGCCCTGCCGGTCATCCCTCGGCTGTCTTGAATCCTGGAGGAGCTGCATGAAGCACAAGGTCTCCGTCGTCATCAACGGCAAGCAGCGGGAGGACGAGGTCGAGTCGAGGCTCCTGCTGGTCCACTACATCCGGGACGTGGCCGGCCTGACCGGGACCCACATCGGTTGCGACACGAGCCAGTGCGGGGCCTGCACGGTGCTGCTCGACGGCAAGGCCGTCAAGTCCTGCACCATGTTCGCGGTCCAGGCCGACGGCCACGAGATCCGGACCATCGAGGGCCTGGCCGCCCCGGACGGGACCCTGCACCCCATCCAGCAGGCCTTCTGGGACGAGCACGGCCTGCAGTGCGGCTACTGCACACCGGGCTTCATCATGGCCGCGGTCTACCTCCTCGACCAGAACCCGAACCCGACCGAGGAGGAGATCCGCAAGGGCCTGGAGGGCAACCTCTGTCGCTGCACCGGCTACGTGAACATCGTGAAGGCGGTCCAGAGCGCCGCCCAGAAGATGGCGGGCACGACCGCCGTCGGGGCGGCTGGAGAGTAGGACATGGCGATCACCACGATGGTCGGCGCCCGCATCCACCGGCGGGAGGACCCCCGCCTGGTCCGGGGCCAGGGACGCTACACGGACGACTTCGTGCGGCCCCATACCGTCCACATGGCGGTGGTGCGGAGCCCGTACGCGCACGCCCGCATTCGGTCCATCGACGTCTCCGCCGCCCGTCGGTCTCCGGGCGTGGTGGCCGTGCTCACGGCGGCGGACTTCAAGCCGGTCATCGCCGGGGCCATGCCGGTGGCCCCGGCCTTCGTGCCCGAGAAGAAGCAGACCCCCGAGCGCTTCCCGATCGTCGAGAAGGAGGCCTGCTTCCAGGGTGAGCCGGTGGCGGTCGTCCTCGCCGAGGATCGCTACCAGGCCGCCGACGCCGCCCAGCTGGTCCAGGTGGACTGGGAGCCGCTGGCCCCGGTCATGGACCTGGAGCAGGCGATGCGGCCCGGGAGCCCGACCGCGCACGAGGGGGCGCCGGACAACATCGGCTGGGACCTGACCTTCAACGCCGACGCCGAGGCCGCCTTCGCCGAGGCCGAGGTGGTGGTCGAGCAACGCATCTACCAGCAGCGGCTGGCACCCACCCCCATGGAGCCGCGGGCCATCCTGGCCGAGTGGCATTCCGGGGACCAGACCATGACCGTGTGGATGTCCAGCCAGAGCCCGCACTTCATCCGGCTCTTCGTGGGCGGGGCCCTGGGCATCCCCGAGAGCCGCTTCCGGGTCGTCGCCCCGGACGTGGGCGGGGGCTTCGGGAGCAAGATCAGCCCCTACCCCGAGGACTACCTGGTCCCGGCCGCGGCGAAGCTGCTGGGGCGGCCGGTCAAGTGGACCGAGACCCGGACCGAGAACTTGCAGAACGCCACCCACGGCCGCGGGCAGTACTACGACCTGGCCATCGCCGGCAACCGCGACGGCAAGCTCCTCGGCCTCAAGATCACCCAGTACCTGGACATCGGCGCCTACGTCGGCACCTTCGGCGCCTTCCAGGCCTGCGCCTGCCTGCTCCCCGGCGCCTACGTGTGGAAGCAGGTGGCGTCCCGCACCGTAGGGGTCCTCACCAACAAGGTGCCCACCGATCCCTACCGGGGCGCGGGACGGCCGGAGGCCACCCACCTGGTGGAGCGGATGGTCGACCTCTTCGCCCGGGAGATCGGCATGGACCCGGCCGAGGTCCGGCGCAAGAACTTCATCACCGAGTTCCCCCACACCAACCCCTTCGGGCTGGTCTACGACTCCGGGAACTACGCCGGCGCCCTCGACAAGGCCCTGCAGATCGCCGGCTACGAGCAGTTCCGGCGTGAGCAGGAGGCGGCCCGGGCTCAGGGCCGGCTGCTGGGCGTGGGCCTCTCGACCTGGATCGAGATCTGCGGCTTCGGCCCCAGCGCCGCCACCGCTCCCGCCACCGGCGGCATGGCCCTGACCGAGTCGGCCCAGGTGCGGGTCTTCCCGACCGGCTCGGTGACCTGCTACGTGGGCACCCACTCCCACGGCCAGGGCCACGACACCACCTTCGCCCAGATCGTGGCCGACGCCCTCGGCGTCCCCTACGAGCAGGTGGAGATCCGGCACGGCGACACCGCCGAGGGACCCTCGTTCGGCTACGGCACCTACGGCAGCCGCTCGCTGGCGGTGGGGGGGATGGCGCTCCTGACCGCGGCCGGGCGGGTGCGCGACAAGGCGAAGAAGATCGCCGCCCACGTCCTGGAGGCGGCCGAGGAGGACGTCGTCTTCGACCAGGGCCAGTTCTACGTCAAGGGCAGCCCGGAGAGGCGCAAGTCGATCCAGGAGATCGCCTTCGCCGCCTACGGCGCCGGCCTGCCGGAGGGGGTGGAGCTGGGTCTGGAGGCGGTCGCCTACTACGATCCCTCCAACTTCGTGTGGCCGTTCGGCGCCCACATCTGCATGGTCGAGGTCGACCGAGAGACCGGGGACGTGAAGCTCCTGCGCTACGTGGCCGTCGACGACTGCGGCAACGTGATCAACCCCATGATCGTGGAGGGCCAGATCCACGGCGGCGTCGCCCAGGGCATCGCCCAGGCGCTCTACGAGGAGGTCGTCTACGCCGAGGACGGCACCCTGAGGACCGGGACCATGCTCGACTACGCGGTGCCCACGGCGAACGAGATGCCGCCGATGACGCTGGACCGGACCGTCACCCCGTCGCCCACCAACGAGCTGGGGGTGAAGGGCATCGGCGAGGCGGGCACGATCGCCGCCAGCGCGGCGGTCATCAACGCCGTCTGCGACGCCCTGGCCCCACTCGGCATCCGGCACGTGGACATGCCGGCCAGCCCGGATCGGATCTGGAAGTTGATGCAGGAGGCCAAGGCATGATCCCAGCTGCGTTCGAGTACGCCCGCGCCACCACCGTCCAGGAGGCGAGCGAGCTGCTGCGACGGTACGGCGAGGAGGCGAAGGTCCTGGCCGGCGGCCACAGCCTGATCCCCCTCATGCGTCTGCGCCTGGCCCAGCCCTCGGCCCTGGTGGACATCAACCCCGTACGTGAGCTGGACTACGTCGTGCTCGAGGACGGGCGCCTGCGGGTGGGCGCGCTGACGCGCCACGTGGAGATCCAGCGCAACCCGACCATCCGCGAGAACCTCCCCCTGCTGGCCGAGGTCGCGGACGAGGTCGGCGACAACCAGGTGCGCAACCTGGGCACCATCGGAGGGGTGATCGCCCACGCCGACTCGGCCGGCGACTACCCCACCATCGCCGTCATGCTGGACGCCGAGATCGTCACCAACAAACGGCGCTTCGCCGCCCGCGACTTCTTCCAGGGCCTGTTCACCACCCCCCTGGAGCCGGACGAGGTGGTGTGCGAGGTGGTCTTCCCGGTGGCCAGGGGCCCGCACCGGTACGTCAAGTTCCGGCGCCGGCTCTTCGACTGGGCCATCGTCGCCGCCGGTGCCCAGCGCCTGGACGACGGCAGCTGGCGCATCGGCCTGACCAACTGCGGGCCCACGGCCGTGCGCTGCTTGGCCGTGGAGCAGGCGCTGGCCCAGGGGGTGTCGCCCGAGGAGGCGGCCGAGCACGCCTCCGACGGCCTCGAGCCCAGCGGCGACCTGCGCGCCTCGCCGGAGTACAAGAAGCACCTGGCCCGCGTGCTCACCAAGCGGGCCATCCTCCAGGCGCAGTAGCGCCGGCCGGGGAGGTCCGGCGGCCGGGCCTCCCCGGCGCCCCCGCCCGACGATGCGGGGACGGAGGACGGGGTACGCTTACCATCGAGTTGTCCACCGTTCCCAACAGCATCGATGCGGTCATGGCCCGTCTGGGCGAGCACCGCTACATCAGCGATCGGCCCCTGGCCACCGCCATCTTCCTGGCCCTCAGGCTCGGGAAGCCCCTCTTCATCGAGGGGGAGGCAGGGGTCGGCAAGACCGAGGCGGCCAAGGTCATGGCCGACGTCCTCGGTGCCCGGCTGATCCGGCTCCAGTGCTACGAGGGCATCGACCTGGCCCACGCGGTCTACGAATGGAACTATCCGCGGCAGCTCCTCCACATCCGGCTCCTCCACGAGAGCGAGGATCGTCACCAGGCCGAGAGGGAGATCTTCAGCCGCGAGTTCCTGCTCCGCCGTCCCCTCCTGGACGCCGTCGACAACGACGACGAGGTCCCGCCCGTGCTCCTGATCGACGAGATCGACCGGTCGGACGAGGAGTTCGAGGCCTTCCTCCTCGAGCTGCTGAGCGACTTCCAGATCTCGATCCCCGAGCTGGGGACGATCCGGGCCAAGCAGCCGCCCTTCGTGGTCATCACCTCCAATCGGACGCGCGAGGTCCACGACGCGCTGAAGCGCCGCTGTCTGTACCACTGGATCGACTACCCGACGCTCGAGAAGGAGGTGGCGATCGTGCGGGCCCGGGCCCCGGAGGCCAGCGAGCAGCTGGCCCGGGAGGTCACGGCCCTGGTCCACGGCCTGCGCGACCTGGACCTCTACAAAGTCCCCGGCGTGGCGGAGACGCTCGATTGGGCCAGGTCGCTGGCGGCGCTGGGGGCGACCAGGATCGACCCCGCCCTGGTCGACGCCACCCTGGGCGCGGCGCTGAAGTACCAGGAGGACCTGGAGCGGGCGCGACAGGCGGTGCCGGAGCTGGTCGAAAGGGCGCAGGCGGGGGCCTGATGGGCGGGGGAAGGAGGCGCGATCGGTCGTAGGCTGGAGCCCGTGGTGGCGAGCGAGCCGGACCTCCTGCCCCGGCTGGCGGCGTTCGCGCGCCTGCTGCACGACGCCGGGCTCGACGCCGGCCCGGGTCGCCTGACCACTGCCACCCGGGCGCTGGTCCAGATCGAGATCCGCGATCGGGCCGCTTTCCGCGACGCCCTCCGCGCCTGCTTCGTCAGCCGCCGGGACGAGCTGCCCCTGTTCGAGGCCGCCTTCGACATCTTCTGGGCTCCGCCCGATCCGCGCCTCCGGGCCGGGGCCATACCCGGCCGCACCCGCTCCCTTCCCCTGCCCCCGGAGCGGGCCCGGGCCTGGCTGCAGGCCCTGGGCATGAACCAGGCCCAGATCCCTCGCGAGTCGGAGCAGGAGGGAACCCCCTCCAGCAGCTCGGGCTACAGCCCCGAGGAGCTGCTCCGCCAGAAGGACTTCGAGGACCTCACCTGGCAGGAGGCGGAGCAGGTGAAGCGGCTGCTCCAGCAGGCGCCCTGGCGGGTGGCCGAGCGCCGCACGCGCCGGCTGCGGCCGGCGCGACATGGCCAGGTGGACCTCAGGCGCACGGCCCGGCAGTCCATCCGCTCCAGCGGGGAGCTGGTGCGGTTGCTGCACCGCCGGCCGCGCCTGCGCCGTCGCCCGCTGGTGCTGCTCTGCGACGTCAGCGGCTCCATGGAGCGCTACACGCGGCTGCTCCTGATCTTCGCCCACGCCGTGGCCCGCCGCGAGGACGTCGAGACCTTCGTGTTCTCCACCCGCCTCACACGCATCACGCGCATGCTGCGCCGCCGCGACATCGATCGGGCGCTGGACGAGGTGAGCAGGAAGGTCCACGACTTCAGCGGGGGCACCAGGATCGGCCAGGCGCTGGCCGACTTCAACCGGCGCTGGGCCCGCCGGGTGCTGGGCCACGGGGCGATCGTGATCCTGATCAGCGACGGCTGGGATCGAGGCGACCCCGAGCTCCTGTCGAGGGAGCTGGCCCGGCTGCACCGCATGGCCCATCGCCTGATCTGGCTCAACCCCCTGCTCGGCTCGGAGGGCTACCAGCCGGTGACGCGCGGGATGCAGGCCGCCCTGCCGCACACCGACGATTTCCTGGCCGCGCACAACGTCGAGGCGCTGGACGATCTGGGCCGGCTCCTGGCCGATCTGGACCGGAGGGTGCCGGCGAGGAGGTGAACCGGGGATGAGAGACGTGCTCCAGGAATACCGCACCTGGCGGGGCGAGGGCGAGCGAGTGGCGCTGGCCACGGTGGTCGAGACGTGGGGCTCGAGCCCGAGACCCCTCGGCTCCAGGATGCTGGTCAGCAGCTCGGGCCGGATGGCGGGATCGGTGTCCAACGGCTGCATCGAGGGGGCGGTCTTCGAGGTGGCGCAGGAGGTGCTGAAGGCGGGCCGGCCGCGCCTGGTCGAGTACGGGGTGGCCGACGACGTGGCCTTCGAGGTCGGCCTCGCCTGCGGGGGGCACATCGAGGTCTTCGTGCAGCCGGCCGGGGAGGTGCACGACCGGGCCGCGAGCCTGCTGGCCGAGGAACGGCCGTTTTTGCTCCGCACCGATCTCGAGACCGGGGAGACCGAGCTGGTCGAGCGATCGCCCGATTTCGAGCTGCCGCGCCGCGAGGGCCGCCGGTTCGAGGAGCCGTTCGGCCGGCCGCCCCACCTGATCATCATCGGGGCCATCCACATCGCCATTCCGCTGCACCGGTTGGCCAAGGTGATGGGCTACCGCGTGACCGTGGTCGACGCCCGGGCGCAGTTCGCCACCCGCGAGCGCTTTCCGGAGGCGGACGAGATCCTGATCGCCTGGCCGGACGAGGCGCTGGCGGGCATGACCGTCGACCGTTCGACCGCCATCGTGGTCCTGACCCACGATCCCAAGTTCGACATGCCCGCTCTGCGGGCCGCGCTCCCCACCGATGCCGTCTACATCGGCGCCATCGGCTCCCGCAAGACCAACCAGAACCGGTTCGACGCCCTGCTGGCGGAGGGCTTCACCCACCAGCAGATCCTCCGGGTGCACGGACCGATCGGGCTCGACCTGGGCGGCCGGGGGGCCGAGGAGACCGCGCTCGGGATCATGGCCGAGATCACGGCCGTGCGCTTCAGCGGCTCGGCCCGCCACATGCGCGAGGCGAAGGCGGCGGTCTGAGCTATCCGTCCTCCTCCCGGTACCGGTTGCCGAGCTGGACGGGACGCCATGGATGGCGAACCCTGCCTCGGGGCGATGACAGGGGAACCGACCGGGCCGTCCACGGGCACGAGCCGGGGCGAGACCACGTAGGTGATGGCGCCGATCTTGCCGGCCGCATCGCTCGGGAGCGCAAGCGCGGTGCTCGGACCGAAACCAAGAACCCAGCGGAGCCGCCCGACGGTCCGGAGGGGAACGGCCGCGGTGAGGTACCGTTTCTGCAGAGGGTTGATGGATTCGCGGGAGAAGCCCGGCGCCGGTTGGTCGCCCGCGACCACCGCCGACGAGGCGGCCGACCGATTGCGAGCTGCCGGGCTTCGGATCAAGGAACCTACGAGGCATGTGCTGCCGCCGGCGGCTGACCTGCCGGCCCTGATCCCCTGGCTGCTCCAGGATCGCCTCCACGGCCAGACGTCGATCGGTTGAGCCTTCGCCGACGTGCCGGCCGTCGTCATGGATGTGCTCGCCGATCCGCTGCCCCCGGCGCTGGCGGTCGATACCAGCATCTTCTTCGCCGCGCTCACGGTTCGGGAGCAGCACCACACGCGTGCTCGGGCGTTGCTCGACAGATTGGCTTGAGAGCGCGTGCTCGTGGTCTGCTGTCGACCACTCCTCTTCCTCGAGCTGTGGTCGGCTGCAGTCGGCTCGTCCACTTCCTGGGATCGTCGTCAGCTCGACCGCCTCGTCAGCCAGGCCGAGGTGGCGTTGACGGGACGGGGCCGGCTTCGCATGGGCACGACGATCTCGGGGGCCATAGAGGGACGCCGCCGTTTCGTCGTGGGCGCGTACGAGCGGCTCCTCGAGTTTCAGCTCCGTGCGCTGCGGACGAGTGAGATGCGTCTCACCCGTTCCCTGCTGACGGCCGCCCGGGACGCGATGTGCGAATGGGGCCTGCGGCCGCACGATGCCTGTGTTCTCGCCCTCGCCCTTCACGTTCAGAAGCTGACCGGCACCGCACTGCACCTCGCGACGCTCGATCGAGACTTCGAGGTCGTCGGCCCCCTGCACCTGTGGGGCCTGCCAAGTCCTAACTGACCTCGAGTTGCCGGAGTCCGGCGTGGGGATCGGGCCGCCGCGTCCCGGACACGCCGCCCGGGGCGGACGCCGGTGCCAGACTATTGGATCCCATGACCATCTGCCTGGGAGCTCTCTGCGCGCAGGACGCCGGCCGGCCCTGTAGCGCTGCGGTGGTGGCCTCGGATCGCATGGTGACCCTGGGCGGGCTGATCGAGTTCGACCACAGCGCCCCCAAGGTCACCAGGCTGGGGCTCACCGCGGTCGGCCTGATCGCCGGCGATGCCCTCACCGGCTCGAAGCTGCTGGGTGACGTCGCGACCTCCAACTCCGGCCCGTCCGACTCGGTCGGCGACCTTGCCTCCCACCTCGCCCGGACCTACGCCGAGGTCCGCCTTGCCCGGGCGGAGGCCGCGCTCCTGCTGCCGCGCGGATTGAGCCTCCAGACCTACTACGACAGCCATCAGAGACTCCTCCCCCAGCTCGTGGGCGCGATCGATCAGCAGCTGTGCCAGTTCGATCTCGGGGTCGAGGTCCTGCTGGTGGGGGTGGACCGTTCCGGCTCCCACCTGTTCACGGTGACCAACCCCGGCGGCCGCTGCGACACCCACGACGTCATCGGCTACGCCGCCATCGGCAGCGGAGCCCTGCACGCGCTCCAGGCCATGATCGGGTTCCGGCACGCCACCAGCCAGGACCTTCACCGGACCGTCTTTCGCGCCTACGCGGCCAAACGTCAGGCCGAGGTGGCCCCGGGCGTCGGACGGGAGACGGACCTCCTGGTGGTGGACGAGGCCGGGGTCTTCCGCCTCGGCCACCGGACCCTGGAACAGTTGGAGAGGCTCTTCGCCGAGTACACGCGGTCGACCGGCCGGCGCTTCGATGCTAGGCTGGAGACGGTGGAACTGGATCGGGAGGCGATCGGCCAGGAATGAGCCTGTACCGGCCCGGGAAGCTGGAGCCGTATCCGACCCCGTCCTCTCCGCTGTGGGCGGGAGAGTTCGAGGCAGTCCTCTTCCTCCAACAGGTGAGGCTCTTTCAAGCCGAGGTTGCCCTGGACGTCTGGCGGAGTCCGCGCTTCGGTCTCCCAGCCCTACAGGTGCTGCCCGATCCGAGGCCGCCACACTAGTCTTCCGGGGCACACCGGATCGGGAGACGCGCCTTCTCGTCGTTCCTCTGTGCTCTTCCCGTAGCCCCGGCCGTCACCCCCCGGGCCCCATCCGTCGCAGGTCCGCCACGGGTCCCCAGAGGTTGACGGTGCGGGGGCCGACCGCCCAGGTGCGGGGTCGGTACTCGGCCCGGTCGTCGTAGAAGCGCTCCATCTCGGCGGAGAGCTCGACGTGGTTGCCCTCGGGATCGTCGAACATGACGAAGAGGTTGTTGCCCGGCCCGTGGCGGCCCGGCCCCCAGATCAGGGGCACGTTTCTCGCCGCCAGCTCGTCGCCCCAGGTCTTGAAGTCGGCCCAGCCGGCGACCTCGTAGGCGTGATGGTCGAGGCCGGGGGCGTCGCCGACCACCGCGGCCAGGGTGTGGTGCTCGGGGTTGCAGCGGAGCCAGGTGAAGATCTCGCCCATCCGGTCCGAGACCCGGAAACCCACCACCCGGCAGTAGAAGTCCTCCAGGTCGACGATGGCGGTGGTGACCAGGGTCAGGTGGTGCAGCCGGATGGGGCGTCGCCCGCCGTCGGCCACCACCTCGCCCGAGCGATCGACGCGGCCGTGCACCTCGACCCGGTGGCCTTCGGGGTCGGCGAAGGTCAGCGTCGGCGGGTGCGCCCCCGGCGGTCGCTCCCCGGTCGTGCGCACGCCGGCTCGCTCCAGGCGGGCGGCCAGCTCGTCCAGTTGCCGGGGCTCGCGCACCTCCAGGCCGAAGTGGTCGAGGCCGGGCAGCCCCTCCCTGAGCTCCAGCACGTGGTCCCCGCGGCCCCAGCCCAGCCGCAGCCACCCCCGACCCCGCTCGTGTGGGCTCAGGCCCACGATCTCGCGGTAGAAGCGGTCGGCCGCCGAGAGGTCGCGGCAGCCGAGCGCCAGGTGCGAGAGGTACGCGCTCAACATGGGTGCCTCCCTCCGTCCCCGGCGACGGGTGCTCTCCTGCCACGCAAGGCGGTGCCCTGCGTCCGGACACGATACCGGCCGCTGGGTGGCCCTTCCAGCACCGGATCGGGCGCCGCCGGCCGGCGGTCTGCTACCCTCCCCGTCCGGTCGCCCCGGTTTCCGGCCGTGGGCGCGGGATGGCTGCAGAAGGAGGAGGTCGAGCACGGCTCCGTCACCGACCAGGACCCGAAGCCGAGGGCCGGCCCTGGCCCTCCTGGCCCTGCTCCTCGCGTGCTCGGCGCTCTGGGCCTGTGGCGGGCCGCCCGCCCTCGCCGCCGGCCGGCTGCCCACCGTGCGAGGTCGTGACCTCGTCTACCGAGGGCAGGTGCTTCGCCTGCGCGGGGTCAACTTCAACAACGAGCCGGCCCTGAGCTGCTGCGGCGGCCCCGACATCGACGCCATCGATTACGGCCCCTCCGATTACGCTCAGGTGGCCCTCTGGGGTGGCAACAGCGTCCGCTTCGGACTCGACTACGCCTGGTACCGCGCCGACCGTGCGCGCTTCTTCCAGGTCCTCGACCGGCACCTGGCCTGGGCCGCCGCCGACCACCTCTGGATGTACCTGGTGCTGTACCAGGCGCCCGGGTACGGTGAGACGCAGGCGACCTTCTGGCACAGCCGGCAGGACCAGCAGGCCGTGGTCCGTTTCTGGCGGGACGTGGCCGCCCACTACGCCACCAGCGCCACCGTGCTCGGCTACGACGTCCTCAACGAGCCCGCGCCGCCCTCCATGGCCGCCTGGACCTCGCTGGCCCGGGAGCTGCGCTCCGCCATCGCCGAGGTCGACCCCGGCCACCTGGTCATCCTGGAGGCGGCGACCGACCCCAACGACGTGCCGGACGTGACCGGTTCCGACGTGGTCTTCTCCGTCCACAACTACCCGGGCGGCGACGACTATCCCGGCTCCACGCCCCGGAGCTGGCGACGGGACGTCCCTCTGATCGTGGGCGAGTTCGGGGCCAGGCCCTCGGACCCGGATCCGGTGGGGTGGGTGGCCTCGGAGATCGATCGCTACGAGCGCGACGGCGTGAGCTGGACCTACTTCGTCATGCACGAGGGACCGGGCGACTACGGACTCTACGCCTGCGGACGCGCCGACCAGCTCGCCTGCCCCTGGACGGCCATGATCGACGTCGTCGCGGCCGGCATGCGCGGCAGCCTTCGACCCACCTGAGGGGAGATCCCTTCCCGGGCGCCGACGGCGCCCGCGGCGTCCCCGACCCGGCCCCCGGCGCGACCGTCAGCCCGCCGCCCGGCGCAGGCGGGCCAGGGCCTCGTCTCTGGGGAGCAGCGCCAGCGTGTAGTGGAGCGGGGGGGAGACCCGGCCCGCCACCGCCTCCCGGATGGGCGTGTAGAGCCTGCCCCGGCTCCAGCCGCGCTCCCGACGGAGCTCCTCCAGCGCGCTCTCCACCGGCCCGGGCGCCCAGTCGACCTCCTCGAGGCGCTCTCGGGCGGCACGGACCATCTCCCGCTGCTCGGGGTCGAGCTCGGGTGGGGCGGGCGGCGTGCGCAGGTAGGCGAGCAGCTCGGAGGCGCGGCCCAGATAGGGCAGTCGCTCCTTCAGGGCGGGGGCCGCGGCCGTCACCGTCTCCTCGGGCAGGTCGGCCAGGTAGGGGCGCAGGCGGTCGGCCAGCTCCCGGTCGCTCAGGCGCCGGATGTACTGGCCGTTGATCCACTCCAGCTTGTCCCAGTCGAACATCGCGCTCGCCCGCTGGACGCGGGAGACGTCGAAGGCCCGCACCAGCTCTTCGAAGCTGAAGATCTCCTGGTCGGTGCCCGGGTTCCAGCCCAGCAGGGCCAGGTAGTTCACCAGCGCCTCGGGCAGGAAGCCCAGCTCCTGGTAGAGGCCGAGCCGCACCTCGGGGTGGTGCCGCTTGCTGAGCTTCTTGCGGTCCTTGCCCACGATCACCGGGAGGTGGATCAGCGCCTGTGGCCGCCGGTAGCCGAGGGCGTCCAGGATCATCAGCTGGACCGGGGTGTTGGGCAGGTGCTCCTCGCCCCGGAACACGTGCGTGATCTCCATCAGGGCGTCATCCACCGGGCTGGCGAAGTTGTAGGTGGGCCAGCCGTTGGACTTGACGATCACCGGGTCGCCGATGGTGGCGTTCTCCACCCGGATCTCGCCCCTGACCAGGTCGGTGAACGTGGTCTCGCCCTCCGGCACCCGGAGCCGAACTGCGAACTCCTGTCGGTAACGAGGCGGGTCGACCAGGCAGCGGCGCGAGTAGCGGTAGGGGCGTCGCCGGCGTTCGGCCTCGGCGCGCTCGGCGGCGAGTTCCTCCGGGGTGCAGAAGCAGCGATAAGCGGCGCCCGATTGGAGCAGGCGCACGGCGTGCTCGCGGTAGAGGTCGAGCCGCTCGCTCTGGCGGTAGGGGCCGTGGGGGCCGCCCACGTCCGGCCCCTCGTCCCAGTCCAGGCCCAGCCAGTGGAAGCCGTCGAAGATGGCCTGCTCGTACTCGGGCTCGCTGCGGCCGAGGTCGGTGTCGTCGATGCGCAGCACCACGCGTCCTCCCTGCGCCCGGGCGAAGAGGACGTTGTAGAGCATCGTCCGGGCGCTGCCCAGGTGGACGTACCCGGTCGGGCTGGGCGCCATGCGGACGCGCGGTCGGTCGCGCATGACCCAACATAGTAGGCTGGTGCGACACAGGGACGGGCCCGGCGGGAGGGCGAGAGGGCGGGCCGGGGACGTGGCCCCGGGGAGGGCGTCCGGAGGGAGCGGAAGGCGGCCGTGACCGAGCTTCGGGCGGGCTACCTCCACCTCGATGGGATGGATCTGCACCATACCTATGGCGGGGATGGGGAGCCACCCGTGGTCTTCGTCCACGGGCTGGGCTCGGCCGGCTACATGGAGTGGCGGTTCACCCTGCCCGTGATCGGCCGGCACCACGCCGTCTACGCTCCCGATCTTCCCGGCTTCGGGCGGAGCGCGAAGCCGGAGCGTGGCTACGGCATCCCGCTGTTCGCCCGCGTCATCGAACGGTACCTGGACCGCTGCCTGCCGGCGGGGGCCCGACCGGTGCTGGTCGGGGCCTCGATGGGGGGACGGGTCGTGGCCGAGGTGGCCCTGCGGCGCCCGGAACGGGTGGCGGGACTGGCCCTGGTGAACGCGCTGGGGGTGGTGCGACCGCGCTTCAACCTGCTGTACGGGCTGGTGATCCTGCCCCGGGTGGGCGAGGCCATGGTCCGGGTCACGCGCGAGGTGCTGCACCGGGCCTCCCCCGCCACCATCCGGCGGATCGCGCGCCGGCTGGGCAACGGCGACGCGGACCGGTTGCTGGACGACCTGCACCTCGCCCACCTGCGTGAGCTCCACGCCGACGGCGGCTACGCGCGCGCCTACGCCGCCACCGTGCGCTCGCTCAGCGGGCCGGATTCCTTCCTCGGCTCCGCCTCCCTGCTGACGCGCCTGGCCGCGGCCCGGCTGCGGGTGGCGCTGATCTGGGGCGCGAAGGACTCGCTCCTGCCCGTGGAGCGGGTGCGCGGAGCCCACCTGCGACTCCCCGGGGCGCGGCTGACGGTCATCGAGGGAGCCGGTCACTCGCCCCAGGCCGATCGCCCGTGCGACTTCAACCGCGCCCTGGAGGACTTCATCGCCGGCTGAGCCGCGGTCCCGGCGCGGCGGCCCGGCGACGCCCCGGTCGCGGATCCCGTTGCGAGGCAAGAGCCGAACCCACGTAGGCTAGGGGACGACGGTGCACCTCGTGATCGGAGCCTCCGGGGGCGTGGGCAGGGCCCTTGCGGCGGCCCTGGAAGGACGGGTACGCGTCCGCTGTACCGAGCCCGACGACGACCTCGTCGCGGCCATGGACGGGGCCGAGGTCGTCTACCTGTCCGTGCGCCTTCGCGACCCCCTGGCCCGCCTCTACTGGAACCGGTGGGTGCGGCAGCCCCATCCCTACCTGCGCCAGGTGGTCGACCGGGCGCGGGCCGCCGGGGTGCGCCGAATCGTCCACCTCTCGGCCGCCTATGTTCTGGGCTTCCAGGAGGGGCGGGTCACCGAGCGCACGCTTCCGCGCCCACAGCACCCCTACGAGCGGCTGATGGCCGAGGACGAGCGCTGGCTGCGAGAGCGGGACGGGGTGGAGGTGGTCACCATCCGGGCTCCGCAGGTGGTGGCGGCGGGCGAGCCCGTCCTCACCTGCCTGGCTCGACAGCTGGCCGCGCACCGACTCCTCCTCCCCGGCGGCGGCCGCGAGATCCACACCTTCGTCACCGCCGCCGACCTCGGCGCCGCCCTGGCCGCGGCCGGCGTCCGCGGCGCCCCGGGAGTCGCCTACCTGGTGGCCGGCTTCCGGGCCACCTGGCGGGACCTGGTCCTCGCCCTGGCCAGGGAGCTGGGCCTGCCGCCGCGCGTGGGCTGGCTGTCCTACGACCTCACCCGGATCGCGGCCTCGGTGCAGCGGTTCCGCGCGCCGGCGGGCCAGGAGTGCTGGTCGACGCCCTTCATGGCCGACCTCTTCGGTCGCCCCTACCTGATCGCCGACGGCTGGAGCCGGCGGGAGCTGGGCTGGGCGCCGGCGGCGGGAACCCTCGAGGCCGCGATCCCCGAGCTGGTGCGGGCGGCCAGGGCCGCTCTCAGCTCCCAGGAGGCCACCCCGGTCCGGCCCGAGCGGCCGACCGGCTCTCGCCTCGTCCGGCCCCGGCCGGGCGCCGCCGAGCACGAGGCGCTCTGATCAGGTGACGACCAGGCAGGTGATGGTCTTGAAGACGCCCTCGACCTTCTGGATCTTCTCCACGATCAACTGGCCGATCGCGTTCACGTCCGGCGCCTCGCAGACGGCGATGACGTCGTACTCGCCGGTGATGGCGTCGGCGGCGGAGATCCCCGCCTGGTTCTGCAACCGCCCGGCGACCTCGAGCGCCCGACCCGGCGACGCGTTGATGAGGACGTACGCCTTCATGCGACCCTCACAGGGTACCCGCTCGGGTCGGCCGCCGGGAAAGCCGGCCGGCGGGACCTCAGCGCGCCTTCAGGGCCTGCAGCATCAGCTCCTCGGTGAGGTTCGCCCCGGAGAGGATCACCACCACCCGCTCGTCCGGCTCGGGGGCGTAGCGGTGGAGCAGCGCCGCCAGCGCGGCGGCCCCGGCGGGCTCGGCCAGGAGGTGCTCCCACTCGAAGAGGAGCCGGATGGCGCGGAGCAGCTCCGACTCCTCGACCGTGATCATCCGCTCCACGCACGCCCGGACGATCCGGAAGGTGAGGTCGCCGGGTGCGTCCGCGGCCAGCCCGTCGGCCATGGTGTCGACGCGGTCGAGCACCACCGGTCGCCCGGCCGCTAGCGAGCGGGTCATGGCGTCGGCCCCGGCCGGCTCGACGCCCACCACCCGCGTCGAGGGCCGGCGCGCCTGGAGATAGGCGGCGATGCCCGAGATCAGGCCTCCGCCTCCCACCGGTACGATCACCGTGTCCACCGCCGGCAGTTGCTCCAGCAGCTCGACCGCGATCGTGCCCTGCCCGACGATGACGTCGGGGTCGTCGAAGGCGTGGACGAAGGTGGCCCCGCTCGCCTCCCGGGCCCGCATGGCCTCGGCGTAGGCCTCGGCGTAGGTGCGGCCGGCGTGGACCACCCGGCTGCCCATCCGCTTGATGGCCTGGACCTTGAACCGGTTGGCGTTGTCGGGCACGTAGACGGTGGCCGGCACCTGAAAGGCCTGGGCGGCATAGGCGACGCCCTGACCGTGGTTGCCGGCCGAGGCCGTGATCACGCCCGACGCCCGCTCCTCGGGGCGCATGCGGGCCAGCTTGTTGAGCGCCCCCCGGACCTTGAAGGCACGGGTGGGGTGAACCGTTTCGATCTTCAAGTAGACGTGGCAGCCGGCCTTGGCCGTGAAGGCGCGCGAGTACTGAAGGGGGCTCGGCGGCAGATGATCGCGAAGCTCGACGGTGGCTCGCTCGATGGCCTCCGGCTCGACGGCCTGGATCGCGGCAGGGGTGCTGGTCTCGTGCAAGTCGCACTATCTTAGGCACAGCGGCGGGGACGGCTCGGGTCCCGGCCGACCGTTCTGGCCGTCCGCGGCCGTGTCGCGGGGAAGGCCGGCCGCCGGTGGCCGGCTGGCGCAGGGTTCAGAGGGCGGGGACGATCGCCCGCCGGTGGGTGCCGGTCCCGATCAGCACCTCGTCCCGGCGGCATTCCACCTCGAAGACGAGCCGGTTGCCCCTGACTTCGGTGAGCCGGCTGGTCACGGTCAGGCGGTCACCGGCTCGGGCCGGGGCCAGGTGACGGACGCAGACCTCATAGCCGACCGTGGTCTGCCCCGGCGCCAGGTAGGGGGTCACCGAGAGGTGGGCGGTCTGCTCCATGAGCAGGATCATCGAGGGTGTGGCGAAGAGGCCGTCCCCACCCACGTGGCGGGTGAGCAGGGCGTCGTCGACGACCCGCTCGAGACGGCCTTCCACGCCTGGCTGGAGGGATTGGCTGGAGTCCACCGCGTACATTGTGCTGGATGACGATGCGTACCGTTCGCCGTGCCGTCTTCCCCGCCGCCGGGCTCGGCACCCGGTTTCTGCCCGTGACCAAGGCACAGCCGAAGGAGATGCTGCCGCTGGTCGACAAGCCGACCATCCAGTACGGCGTCGAGGAGGCCATCGCCTCCGGCCTGGAACAGGTGATCATGGTCACCGGCGGGGGGAAACGCGCCATCGAGGACCACTTCGACCGCTCGCGTGAGATCGAGCTCTACCTCCAGGAGCGGGGCAAGGACGAGCTGCTCGAGATCCTGGCCTGGGTGGACGGCCTGAGCGAGCAGGTGGACATCACCTACGTTCGGCAGAAGGAGCCGCTCGGACTGGGGCATGCCGTGTGGACCGCGCGCCGGCTGGTCGAGGGCGAGCCCTGTGCGGTCCTGCTCGCCGACGACGTCATCCTGGGCGGCGCCCCCTGCCTGCGGCAGCTCATGGACGTCCACAGCCAGACCGGGGCCACGGTGCTGGCGGTGCGTCGCGTCCCGCGCGACCAGGTCGGCCGCTACGGCATCGTGGCGCCCGGGACCTCCAGCGGCCGGCTCCACGAGGTGGAGGACCTGGTGGAGAAGCCCAGGCTGGACCAGGCGCCGAGCGACCTGGCCATCGTCGGGCGGTACGTGCTCACGCCGGAGGTGCTCGCCGCCCTGGCCGAGACGGAGCCGGGGGCGGGCAAGGAGATCCAGCTCACCGACGCCATCCGCCGCACCCTGGGCAGCGGGCGGGTGGTGGCGTACGAGTTCGAGGGCGATTATTACGACACCGGCACCGTGCCCGGCTACCTCAGGGCGAACCTCGCGCTGGCGCTCAAGCGGCCCGATCTGCGCGAGGCCATGCTCGACGTCATCCGGGATCTGATCTCGATCTCCGACCTGGAGACAAGATCACGTCTGAAATCCGCAGCAGGGCCAGTATAATCATGGGATACTCTCCCATGAGCATGTGCCCCCCTCACCAGGACTTGTTGCTATGGCAGTGTCAGGAAAGCGGCGCTTCGATGACGATAGGGTCGTGCGCTACGAGACCGCCGAGAAGGATTTCGAGGTGGAGGTGACACGGACCCTCAACAAGTGGTGCGTCACCGTCTACCAGCTGCCAGACAGGTCCATCCTCGCCCAGGACTTCTTCCCCGAGCGCTGGAAGGCGATGGCGAGAGCCCAGGATTTCGTGCGCCTGCTGAACCAGCGGCGCAGGGAGGGGGAGCCTGCCACCCGGAACGAGCCGGGGAGCTGAGGCGGACGCGTCCGGCGGCCGTGGCGGTGGCTGACCTAGAATCACGGCCGCGGTGAACTGGTCCTTCTTGCGCCGTGAGTGGGGCGCGATCACGTTCGTGCTGACCGTGCTGGTGGGGATCATCGCCGTCCCCATCGCCCTCATCCTGGGCCACCAGTCGGCGGCACCTCTGGCCAACGCCCCGGTGCCGGCCACCCCGGCCCCGATCAGCGCCTCCTCCCCTGCCGCCTCGCCGGCGCCCGCGTCCTCTCCCACCCCCGCCGGCCAAACTCCGACTCCGGCCCCCTCGCCGACCCCGCGCTGAGGGGCGGCTCGCCTCAGGCCAGCAGGTCCTCCCCGTTGCTGGGCGCGATCTGGCCCCGATCCAGGGTCAGGGTGGCGATCTGCCGCTCGGCCTGGCGAACGTCCATCTCGATCTGCTCGGTCAACCTGAGGTTGGCGATCTCCGCGCAGTCCTGCAGGAAGGGGAAGACCACCGGCCGGACCAGGTTCAGCACGTAGCCCGCCAGGTTGCGGACGTATTCCAGGGTGTGGCACCGCTGCCCGTGCCCCTGGAGACGGCCCGAACGGTCCTGGAAGGCCATGACCACGACCTCGTCGCTGAGGACGATGGGCTGAGTCCAGCCGTGCGCGGAGCGACTCGCCTCCGCCAGCAGGCGCAGTCGGGCGGCCAGCCGCTGCATGGGCCGCGCCGGTCCCTCGATCCAGAGCGGGACGTCGCGCAGCGGGGCGAACGGCACCTGCTCCGGGTAGCGAGCGCTGAAGCCGAGGTCCGCCACCCCGGCGAAGGGACCGGGGACCTTGATCGTGATCTCGGCCAGATGCTGAGGGGGAAGCACGCCTCGAATCCGTCCACGGCTTACTTACCACGCGCCGGGTCGGCTGCCAAGTCGGGGCGGGGCCGGCCCGGACGGGACGAGGCCGGGGTGGGCGCGCCGGGCGGTGGTCGTTTCGGCCGGGGAGGACGTGATCCGCCTCGAGGCCGGCCAGGAACCGCGACAATTAGGGTCGGTGGCTCTGGAGGGCATTCGCGTGCTGGATCTCACCCGCCTGTTGCCGGGTGCCTACTGCTCGCTGCTCCTGGCCGACATGGGGGCCGACGTGGTCAAGGTGGAGGAACCGGGCGGTGGCGACTACATGCGCTGGTACCCACCCCTGGTGGAGGGCCAGAGCGTGCTCTTCAACGCCCTGAACCGCAACAAGCGGAGCCTGACCCTGAACCTGAAGACGGGGGAGGGACGGGAGCTGTTCTGTGCCCTGGCGCGCACGGCCGACGTGGTCCTCGAGGGCAACCGACCCGGCGTCATGGATCGCCTCGGCCTCGGCTGGCCGGTGCTCCACGAGCTCAACCCCCGACTGGTGGTCTGCTCCATCACCGGCTATGGCCAGGAGGGGCCGTGGGCGGCACGGGCCGGACACGACATCGACTACATGGCCGTCGCCGGGGCCCTTTCCATGAACGCCCGCGCGGGCGAGCCGCCGCATCCGCTGGCGGTGCAGGTCGCCGACCTGGGCGGGGGCGGGCAGGCGGCGGCGGTGGCGATCCTGGGTGCCCTGGTGGCGGTGGAGCGGGGTGGCGAGGGCCGTTTCCTCGACGTTTCCATGACCGACGTGGTCGTCTCCTGGCTGGCGCCGGCGCTGGCTCAGGCGCACGCCGAGGGTCAGGTCCCGGCCAGGGGCCGGCACCGCCTCACCGGCCGCTACGCCTGCTATGACGTATACCGCTGCCGGGACGGCCGCTACCTGGCCGTGGGAGCGCTGGAGCCCAAGTTCTGGCGGGCGCTCTGCGAGGCCCTCGGCCGGCCCGACCTGATCGACGAGCAGTATCTGGAGGATGGGCGCCAGGAGTGGCTGCGGGGCGAGCTGGCCTCCGTCTTCGCCGACCGGACGAGGGATGAGTGGGTGGAGCGGTTGGCCGGCCCGGAGGCGTGCGTGGAGCCGGTGCTGGAGCTGGACGAGGTGGCCCACCATCCCCAGGTGCGGGCGCGGGGGCTGATCCTGGAGCAGCCCACCGGGCTCGAGGTGGCGCCCCCCGTGCGCCTGCGGGCGGACTGGCGGCGCCTGCCTCCGCCCCGGCTCGGGGAGCACACGGCCGAGATCCTGGCCGCGGTGGGCGTGGACGGGGACCGGCTCGACCGGCTGCGGGCGGCGGGCGTGGTTTAGCCGCGATCCTCCGGCCGGGCCGAAAAGGGGTCGTCCGCCGCTGGCGGACCGGCGGTGACCTGGCCCCAGACCCGCTCGACCTCGGCCCGGAGCTGGTCCAGGTCCCCGGTGTTGACGATCACGTACCGGGCCCGGCGCCGTTTCTCGTCGATCGGCATCTGGGCCGCGATCCGCTCCCGGGCCTCGGCCTCGCTCATCCCCCGGAGCTCCACCAGCCGCCGGAGCTGGAGTTCGGGCGGGGCGTAGACGACGATCACCGCGTCCAGGCCCTCCTCGCCGCGGCTCTCGTAGAGGAGGGGGATGTCGAGCACGACCACCGGCTCGCCCCGCCCGGCCGCCTCGCGGACTCGCTCCGCCATCCAGGCCCGGACCAGGGGGTGCACGATCGCGTTCAGGCGCTGCCGGGCCCGGGGGTCCTTGAAAACGATGCTCGCCAGCCGGGCCCGATCGAGCTCCCCCGAGGGCGTGAGCAGGTCCGGCCCGAAGGCCTCCACGATCCGGTCGAGCCCCTCCGAGCCGGGAACCTGGACGGCCCGGGTCGCCTCGTCCGCGTCCACCACGCAGACGCCCTTCGCGCGCAGCATGGCCGCGACCGTGCTCTTGCCGGTGCCGATGCCGCCGGTCAGGCCCACCAGCTTCACGGTGGGGGCCCCGATGGCGGTACTGTCTGGTACCGAGTCGTGGTCACGCTTTAGGATGTTGCCGCAGTGGCAGACGAGGAGAAACTGGACGCGATCGTGGTGGGGGCGGGGCCGGCGGGAACGGCCGCCGCCTACACCATGGCCAGGGCCGGCCTGCAGGTGGCGCTGATCGAGCGGGGCGTGAAGCCCGGCTCCAAGAACGTGATGGGCGGCATCTTCTACCCGCACTACCTGGAGCTGGTGGTGGGCGACGCCTGGCGTGAGGCGCCGCTGGAGCGCCCGATCATCGAGGAGCAGCGCTGGATGATGACGGATCAGGCGGCCATCAGGCTTTTGGGCTACAAGAACCTGCGCAACCGCGAGCATCCGCACTCCTTCTCGGTGCTCCGGGCCCGGTTCGACGCCTGGTTCGCGGGCAAGGCGGAGGAGGTCGGCGCCCTGCTCATCCCCGAGACCGTGGTCGAGGAGCTGATCCTGCGCGACGGACGGGTGATCGGGGTCAGGACCGGGCGCGAGGGCGACCTCTACGCCGACGTGGTGGTGGTCTGCGAGGGCATCGGCCTGGGCAGCCGGCTGCTCGAGAAGGCCGGCCTCAAGCCCCCGCTCAAGCCCAACCAGGCGGCCATGGCGGTGAAGGAGGTGATCGCCCTGGACCCGGCGGTGATCGAGTCGCGGTTCAACTGCGAGCCGGGCGAGGGCGCCTCCATCGAATGCTACGGCTCGGCCACGATGGGGCTGTCCGGATTCATGTTCATCTACACCAACCGGGACACGATCTCGGTCGGCGGGGGGGCCCTCTTGAGCGAACTCTGCGACACCCGGCTCTCCCGCGAGGAGCTGGCGCGACGGACCCCCAATTCCATCCTCAACCACTTCAAGAGCCATCCCGCCATTCGTCCCCTGCTCCAGGGCGGCGAAACCGTGGAGTACCTGGCCAAGATGATCCCCGAGGGGGGGTACCGCGGCATCCCCCGGCTCTATGGCGACGGCTACCTGGTCTGCGGCGATGCCGCCGGCCTCTCCAATCCGGTCCATCGCGAGGGCTCCAACCTGGCCATGGAGAGCGGACGGATCGCCGGGGAGGTGGTGATCCACGCCAAGGAGAAGGGCGACTTCAGCGCCCGGTCGCTCCGGGAGTACAAGATGCGCCTCGACCGGAGCTGGATCATGGCCGACATGCGCAAGTACGATCGGGCGGTGCCCCTGCTGGAGCACAACCCCCGGATGCTGGGGACCTATCCCGGGCTGCTGGACCGGGCCCTGGACGAGTTCTTCCGCGTCGACGGTGTCTCCAAGTGGGACAAGCAGTCGAAGATCTTCCGCATGCTCCGCAAAGAGGGCGGGGTGCGGATGCTGTGGGACACCCTCAAGGCGGGCTGGACGCTGGCGCGGCCCCTCCACCGCTGAGCGGCGCCCTCAGGTGACGCTGACGCTGATGGCGTGGTAGCCGGTGGCGCCGCCGGGGAAGGTGGGCGCCGGGTCGCGCGTCTGGAGCTGGCCGTGGCCGTCACGGGCGCGGACCATGAGCCTGTACTCCCCCGGCCGGCCGGGGATCCACGTCGCCCGCCAGAGCACCCAGGTGAGCGGTGACAGGGGCGTTGCCAGCTCGGCCGGGGACCACGAGCGGCCGCCGTCGGCGCTCCACTCCACCGCCTGGATCCCCCTGGTCCCGGCGAAGGCGACCCCGGCCAGGGGAACGGAGCCGGGACGCAGGATGGCCCCGTTCCGGGGCGAGTCGATCCGGGAGGTGGTCCTGACCACGGCCTGGGGGTCCCACCCCTGCTCTTCCCAGAAGCCCTCCAGGGGTGTGGCCGCCACCTCGATCTGGTCCAGCCACTTGGGGCCTTTCATGCCGTAGCGACCCGGGATCACCATGCGGGCCGGGAAGCCGTGGGCGGGGAGCAGGGGCTGACCGTCCAGCCGGTAGGCCACCAGGATGGAGGGCTCGGCCAGGGCCGTGGCCAGGGGGAGGGTCTCCGTGTACCCGTCCCGGGCCCGGAAGTTGACCGCCCGTGCCCCCGTGCCCGGCTCCGCCATCGCCAGCAGGTCCCTCAAGGGCACGCCGGTGAAGCGCCCCGTGCTCATCAGCGGGCCGCCCACGTCGTTGCTGATGCACTCCAGGGTGACCGCCTCGGTGACCGGTGGGATGGCGGTCAGATCGGCGTAGGTCAGGTGAAGCGGCCGCCCGACCAGGCCGGTCACCCTGAGGGCCCAACCCGAGACGGGGACGACCGGATCCTGGAAGTTCTTGGTCACCTGGTAGAAGTCCCGGACCGGGGTGATCGCCGGCACCGGGCCGCTCAGCCCCGACTCCGGCGGGGCGAACGCCTGTCGTAGCCAGTCCGGCGCCCGGATCGCCCCGATGAGCACCAAGCCCCCGGCGGCGACACCGGCGGGCAGGAGCCGGAGCAGCCGGCGGCGTCCCGGGTCCACCGTGGCCGTGGGGTCCACCTCCTCGCGCACGGCCCGCCAGGTGGCCGCGTCGACGACGAACACCAGGGCCCAGGCGACCGGGGTGAGCACCCCCCCTCCGCGCAGCCCGAAGAAACCCTGGCCGGTCAGCGGCAGCAGGACCAGGCAGATCAGAAGCCAGGGGACGGCGGCCAGGGCCAGCGTCGCCGCCCCGGCCGAGGAACGGCGGGCGACCGGCTCCGCGACCGCGCCCAGGGCGGTGAGGACGGCCAGCATGGCCAGCAGGAGCCCGATCTCCTCCAGGACCTTGCCGGCGTGCTGGAGGGTGTCGATCAAAAAGCCGAAGAGCGGCCCGGGGAGGTGCGAGAGCAGCGGCTCCTGGACCAGCGCCGGGAGCGGTTGCAGCCCGGCCAGGGCCGCGAGCTCCATGACCGCGATCCCGACGATGCCCCCCACCAGCCCGGCGAGCGCAGCCCGGGTCATGCCAAGAGCCTACTGCGCGGCGGCTGCCGGCGGGCCCGCGCTCGTGATTGAATAGGCCTTCGTGCCGCCACCGCTGACGCCGGAGGACCTGGTCCGCTTCCGCTGGGTCGACCACGTGCGCCTCGGCCCCGGCGGCGATCGGGTCGCGTACCAGGTCGGCTGGGCCGACCTCGAGGCCCGTCGCAACCGGGGGCGGGTGGTCGTGGTCGACCTCGAGGGGGGGCCGCTCCGGGAGCTGGAGGCCGGCTCGGCCCGCGATCACTCGCCGGAGTGGTCGCCGGACGGCACCCGCATCGCCTTTCTGGGGCGGAAGGGGGCCCGGGACCAGCTGTTCGTGGCCGAGCTGGCGAGCGGCCGCAGCCGTCGACTGACGGAGCTGCCGGACGGCGTCCAGGCCGCCCGCTGGTCCCCGGACGGGAACCACATCGCCATCCTGGCCAGGACCCTGGCCGACCCACAGGCGGTGGTGGAGGACCCGCGCCCGGCCGAGGACGAGGAGCAGGCGAGGCGGCCGCCCGTGGCCCGGGTGGTGCGCCGGCTCGACTACAAACACGACGGGTCGGGGTTCGTGGACGGCCGCCATCCCCATCTCTTCCTGGTGCCGGCCTCGGGTGGCGAGCCCCGTCGGCTCACCGCCGGGGCCTGGTCGGTGGAGGGCTTCGACTGGGCCCCGGACGGGCGGGCGATCGTGGTCGCCGGCGACGCCGAGCCGGACGCCGACCTGCGCCGCACGCGCCGGCTCTACGTGATCGACGTCTCCGCCGGGGACGGCGGCGGCCGGGACCCCCGGGAGATCTGCGCCGGCCTGATGCTCTCCTCCCCCGCCTGGTCGCCGCGCGGCGACCTGATCGCCTTCGTGGCGCCGCTGGACGAGAGCGGCGGTCGCCACGAGCGGATCTGGGTGGTGCCCGCCGGAGGGGGAGAGCCCCGGTGCCTGACCGCGGACCTGGACCGGGCGGCGGGCGGCTCTCCTCCCTTCACCGACATGCGGGCCGGGCACGGGTCGCGCCTGGCCTGGTCGGAGGCCGGCGATCGGATCTTCTTCCTGGCCACCGGCCCGGGGGTGGCCGAGCTGTGCTCGGTCGACCTGGAGGGCCGCTGGCGGGTGGAGCTGCCCGCCTCGCGGCGGGTGGTGTACGACTTCGACCTCGGCGGGGGCCTGGTCGTGGCCTGTGTCGCCGATCCCAGCTCGCCGGGCGAGGTGGTGCTGGCCCGGGATGGCGAGGAACGGCGGCTCACCGACGCCAACCCCTGGTTGCGGGACCGCTACCTGGCTCTGCCGGAGCGGCACCTGTTCACCGCCTCCGACGGTCTTCGGATCGAGGGCTGGCTGCTCCGACCTCCCGGGTTCGACCCCGGGCGCCGCCATCCCCTGGTCATGGAGATCCACGGCGGTCCGCACGGCCAGTACGGCTGGACCTTCTTCCACGAGTTCCAGGTCCTGGCCGGCATGGGCTTCCTGGTCTTCTACGTCAACCCCCGGGGCTCCGACGGCTACGGCGAAGCCTTCAAACGGGCGGTGGTGGGTGACTGGGGCGGGGCCGACTATCAGGACCTGATGACCGCCCTGGACCAGCTGATCGAGCGGACCGGGTTCGTCGACACCTCCCGGCTGGGGGTGGCCGGGGGATCCTACGGGGGGTTCATGACCAACTGGATCGTGGGCCACACCGACCGTTTCGCGGCCGCGGTGGCGATGCGGTCGTTGTCCAACCTCGTCAGCGACTACGGACAGGACGACATCGTGCTCTGGAACACGGTCGAGATGGGACCGCCGCCCTGGCCGGACGCGGAGGAACTCTGGCGACGCTCGCCGCTGCGCTACGCGCGTGAGATCCGGACCCCGCTCCTGCTCCTGCACGGGGAGCAGGACCTGCGCTGCCCGATCTCGCAGGCGGAGGAGCTGTTCGCCGCCCTGCGGCTGTTGGGGCGGGAGGTGGAGCTGGTGCGCTTTCCCGGGGAGTCGCACGAGCTGTCGCGGAGCGGACGGCCGGACCGGCGGGTGGAGCGGCTGCGCCGGCTGGCGGGCTGGTTCGCGCGGTACCTGGGGCCGGTGGACGCCCCCGCCGGTGCGGCGGTCGCGGCCGGCTGAGCTGGCAGGGGCCACGTCGTTCGGCCGCCACCCCGATCCCGGGTGCGCCCCGTGGTCGCGGCCGACCTCGATCTCCCGTGCGGTCGGGGATGAGAGGCCATCCGCCATCCTCGCCCCGGGCTGGCCGGGCTCGACGGGCACGCCCGGACGCGAACGATCGGTCCTTGGGACCGCCGCACCCGCACCGAGCACGGCCGCAATGGTTACCGAGAGCGTTTGGTGCCTTTCGGCCGGTTGCATTTCCGGCCCGCGAGCCGGCCGCGCAGCACGTGAGGCCGCGTGGGTGCCGGCTCAGCCGGGGGCGTGGACCGTCAGCCCGACCCCTCGCGCCGCCTCGGCCAGCCGCTCGTCGTAGGTGAGGAAGGCGCCCAGCTCGGGGCCGATGGCCAGGGCGGCGGCCAGGTGTAGGGCGTCCAGGGAGCGGAGCGTCCGCGGCTCCAGCTCACCGGCCCGGTCCAGCAGAGGTTCGTCGAGGCGGACGAGCCACATGGCGGCGAGGAGGCGCCGGGCGGTGCCCACCTGCGCCTCGTAGCCGGCGCGACGAAGGGCGCGGGCGACCTCGGTGCGCAGCAGGGCGGCCGAGGCCCGCTGCGGCCAGCGGGCCAGGAAGCGCCGGAGGGCCGCCGACTCCGGCTCAACGATCACGAGCTTCACGAAGGCGGAGGCGTCGAGGTAGGCCACCCTACCGTTCATCGGCGCGGAGCTCGGCCAGGGCCTGGGAGGGCGGCCGGCGGCCCGGCTCCGGGGGCAGGGGCAGGCCCAGCTCGTCCATCAGGTCCAGGAGGTCGCCGGTGGCCTCGGTGGCCCGGCCCTCGAGCACGAGCTGGTCGAGCGCACCGGGACGGAGGGGGACGATACGGGCGATGGGATGCCCGTGGTCCGTCACCTCGATCACCTCGCCGCCGGCGACCCGTTTCAGCACTGCGCTGGCCTGCTGCCGCAGCTCCCGGATGCCCACTCTGTTGATCACAGTGTCTACATGGTAGCACAATGGCGGAGGCGCCCTCGTCGGCCAGAGCCGGGCGACGGAGGCGCTACGACCTGGCGGCGCTCCGGGCCCGCTCGATCAGCTCCCGCTTCAGGACCTTGCCGGTGGGGCCGATGGGCAACTCGTCCACGAACTCCACCACCCGGGGGTACTTGTAGGCGGCCAGGCGCTCGCGGCAGAAGGCGATCAGCTCCTCGGCCGTCGCCTGCCGGCCCGGGGCGAGCTGGACCACGGCCCGTACCTCCTCTCCCAGCCGCTCGTCGGGCATGGGCACCACCGCCGCCGCGGCCACCGCCGGGTGGGCGTAGAGCACCTCCTCGACCTCGCGCGGGTAGACGTTGAAGCCGCCCCGGATGATGAGTTCCTTCTTGCGGTCCACGATGTAGAAGAAGCCGTCCTCGTCCGCGTACCCCATGTCCCCGGTGTGGAACCAGCCGTGGCGCATGACCTCGGCCGTCGCCTCCGGGTTGCGGAAGTAGCCTTTCATCACGTTGTGGCCGCGGATCACGATCTCCCCGATGTGGTCGGGGCCGGGCGGGAGCGGCCGGTCCTGTTCGTCGACCACGCGCATCTGGACGCCCCAGATGGGCTTGCCCACGCTGAGGAAGCGCCGCTCCTCGCGGCTGCGGTTGGCGCTGGCGGTGGGCGAGGTCTCGGAGAGCCCGTAGCCCTCCAGGACGGTGACGCCGAAGCGCTCCTCGAAGGCCTTCATGACCTCGCCCGGCATGGAGGCCCCGCCCGAGAAGCAGAGCCGGAGGCTGGAGGTGTCGTAGCGATCGGCCTCGGGGTGGTGGAGGAGGGCGAAGAACATGGTGGGCACGCCGGCGAAGATCGTCACCCGGTCGCGCTGGATCACCTCCAGCACCTTGCCGGGGTCGAAGCGGGGGACCAGGGTGATGGTGCCGGCTGCGTAGACGGCGGCGTTCATGACGTTGCTCTGGCCGAAGGAGTGGAAGAGCGGCAGCACGGCCAGGGAGACGTCGTCGTCGTGCAGCTGGACGATGCGGTTGGCGCCCACCTCGCAGCACATGAACAGGTTGAAGTGGGTCAGCTCGGCGCCCTTGGGGCGGCCGGTGGTGCCGGAGGTGTAGAGGATGACGGCGGTGTCCTCGGGCCGGGTCTCGGCCAGCTCGCAGGGCGCCTCGGCCATCAGCTCGGCCAGGTCGCGGACCCCCTCGGGGGGAGCGCTGCCGGGAGGGCCGGCCGCGTACACGGGCACGCCCCCGGCCTCGGCGGCGCCCTTCATCGCCTCGGGCGCGAAGTCGTGCCAGGCGATCAGGAGCCGGGGCTCGCTGTCGCGGAGGTAGTAGGCGATCTCGGGGCCCTTCAGGAGCACGTTGAGGGGCACGACCACCGCTCCCGCCTTCAGGATTCCGTAGTAGGCGACGGGGAAGTGGGGAACGTTGGGCAGCAGGAGCGCCACCCGATCGCCCGGCCCCACCCCGGCGTCGCGCAGGCCCGCTGCCAGCCGGTCGGAGCGCAGGTCCAGCTCGGCGTAGGTCAGCCGTGATTGATCGAGGATCACCGCCGGCTTGTCCGGCCTGGCCTGGGCCGACTCGCGCAGCATGACGGCGAGGTTCCAGCTCATGACGCGTAGATTAGGCCCGGTCGCGAGCGGGGAAACGGGCGATCTCGAGCCGGTGGCCCGGCATCCAGCGAGGAGGTGAGGAAGGATGGCGGAGGACGGTCGTGGCCCGGCGGCCTCGGTGGCCCGGAGAGAGCGGGATGTCTGAGCCGCTCGGCCGGGAGGCCGGGACCGGGATGGCCCCGAAGGAGTCGCGGCTGGCCGTGGTCGGCGCGGGCTCGATGGGCGCCCAGATCGCCCAGCAGGCGGCCCTGCACGGGCTCGAGGTGCGGATCCACGACCTCAGCCACGAGCAGCTCCGGCGCGGCCTCGAGGCCAATCGCTCGTGGCTCCGGCGCCGGGTGGAGCGGGGGCGCCTGCCGGCGGAGGAGATGGAGGCGGCCCTGGCCCGGGTGCGGCCGGCGGTCGGCCTGGCCGAGGCGGTGTCCGACGCCGACCTGGTGATCGAGGCCGTGGTCGAGGACCTGGAGGTGAAGCGGTCGGTCTTCGCCGAGCTGGGACGGCTCGCCCCCGAGCCGGCCGTTCTGGCCAGCAACTCCTCGACCATCGGCGTCTCCAGGCTGGCGGACGCCTCGGGGCGGCCCGATCGCTGCTGCAACATGCATTTCTTCTACCCGCCCCTGGTCATGGACCTGGTGGAGGTGGTGAAAGGCCCGGCCACCTCGGAACGGACGGTGGAGCGGGCGCTGGCCTTCGCCCGGGCCATGGGCCGGACCCCGGTGCTGCTCCGCAGGGAGATCGACGGGTTCATCGTCAACCGCATCCTGCACATGGCCACCCAGGAGGCCTACCGGCTGCTGGACGCGGGCGTGGCCTCCTTCCAGGACATCGACCTGGCCGTGGAGAAGGGCCTGGGCTGGCCTCTGGGGCCCTTCCGGCTCGGGGACCTGACCGGCCTCGACGTGACCTACAACGCCCGCCTGCAGATGTACCGGACCACGGGCGACCCTCGCTACCGGCCCTCGCCCGCCCTGGAGGCCAAGGTGCGGGCCGGGGAGCTGGGACGGAAAACCGGCAAGGGCTGGTATGAGTACCAGAGACAGGAATCGTGAAGAGCACGTGCGAGGAAGAAGGATGGCGTCCACCCCCATCACGTCCGACGACAGCGCCCGGCCGCTCCGGCCCACGTCTCCCCAGCCGTCCCCCACGACCACGGGAGGGGACGGCTCCGGCGCTCCCGACCGGGGCGCGCCGCCCCTGGCGCGCCGCCTGTCGCACCTGGGCGTGGCGGTCGAGGACCTGGAGGCCGCCATCGAGCTGTACGGCCGGGTCCTCGGCCTGCCCCTGGCCCGACGCTGGGTGGCCGAGGCGGACGGCATCGAGGTGGCCTCCTTCCGGGCCGGCGACCTGGAGATCGAGCTCATGCGACCGCTGGACGAGACCTCGCCGGTGGCCCGCTTCCTGGCCAGGCGCGGTGCCGGGTTGCACCACGTCGCCTTCGAGGTGGAGGACGTCGGGTCAGCCCTGGAACGGGCGCGGGCGGCCGGCCTCGAGAGCGTGGACGAGCATCCCCGGCCGGGCGGGGGAGGCCGAACCCAGGTCGCCTTCCTGCACCCGCGCAGCACCCTGGGGGTGCTGATGGAGCTGGAGGCCCATGCCGGCTGACGGCGCCGGCGAGGGGCCGGTCGTCAACGAGAGCGGCCTGGAGCTGAAACCCGTCTACCGGGCGGCCGACGCCGGGCCCGAACCGCCGCCTCCCGGCCAGTTTCCCTATACCCGCGGCATCCGCCCGGACATGTACCGGGGACGGCTCTGGACCATGCGCCAGTACGCCGGCTTCGGCACGGCGGCGGAGTCGAATCGCCGCTATCGCTTCCTGCTCGAGCAGGGCCAGACCGGCCTCTCGGTGGCCTTCGACCTGCCCACCCAGATCGGGTACGACTCCGATCACCCGATGGCGCGGGGCGAGGTGGGGAAGGTGGGGGTGGCCATCGACTCCCTCCGGGACATGGAGGTGCTGCTGGAGGGCCTCCCCATCGACCGGCTCTCCACCTCCATGACCATCAACGCCACCGCCCCCATGCTCCTGCTCCTCTACCAGCTCGTGGCCGAGCGCCAGGGCTGCCCGCCGGAGCGGATCCGGGGCACGGTCCAGAACGACATCCTGAAGGAGTACGCGGCCCGGGGAACCTACATCTTCCCGCCCCAGCCCTCGATGCGCTTGACCACCGACCTCTTCGCCTACTGCCGGCGCCACCTGCCCAACTGGAACACGATCTCCATCAGCGGCTACCACATCCGCGAGGCCGGCGCCACCGCCGCCGAGGAGGTGGCCTTCACCCTCAGCGACGCCGTGGCCTACGTGGAGGCGGCCCTGGCCGCCGGGTTGGCGGTGGACGAGTTCGCCCCCCGGCTCTCGTTCTTCTTCGCCTGTCACATGGACCTCTTCGAGGAGGTGGCCAAGTTTCGGGCCGCCCGGCGCATGTGGGCCCGCATCATGCGCGACCGGTTCGGGGCCAGAGACCCCCGCTCCTGGATGCTCCGCTTCCACACCCAGACCGGGGGGGTCACGCTGACCGCCCAGCAGCCGCTGAACAACGTCGTCCGGACGGCCCTGGAGGCGCTCAGCGCCGTGCTCGGTGGGACCCAGTCCCTGCACACCAACGCCTACGACGAGGCCCTCGGACTGCCCTCGCAGGCGGCGGCCGAGCTGGCCCTGCGCACGCAGCAGATCATCGCCCACGAGACCGGCGTCCCCGCCGTCGCCGATCCCCTCGGCGGCTCCTACTACGTCGAGGCACTGACCGACCGGGTGGAGGCGGAGGCGCGGCGCATCATGGCCGAGATCGACGAGCTGGGCGGTGCCGTGGCCGTGATCGAGTCGGGCTGGATGCAGCGCCGGATCGCCGAGTCCGCCTACCGGAAGCAGCGCCGGATCGAGTCCGGCGAGCAGGTGGTGGTGGGGGTCAACCGCTACCAGGCCGACACCTCCGATCGGGTCGAGATCACGCGCATCGGGCCGCACCAGCAGGAGGCCCAGATCGCCGCCCTGCGCCGGCTGCGGGCGGAACGGGACGATGCGGCCGTCCGGTGCGGCCTGGACCGGCTGGAGGAGGCCGCCCGGGGGAGCGAGAACCTCATGTACCCGCTGAAGGAGGCGCTCGCCGCCTACGCCACCATCGGCGAGTGCTGCGACCGCCTGCGCCGGGTCTTCGGCGAGTACCGGCCGCCCGATCTCAGCTGAGCCGGTCGCGCCGGGCGGCGGTGCCCTACCGTAGAGGCTCGGTATGAGCGATGCAGCCAGACGCCCGGTCGACCCCATCAACCGCCTCCGGCAGCGCCGGTACGAGGCCAGGCACGGCGACGCCGAGGGGGTGCGGCGTCAGCACGCCCGGGGGAAGCTCACCGCCCGCGAGCGCATCCAGCGGCTGGTGGATCGCGACTCGTTCCAGGAACTCGACCTGTTCGTCCGCCACCGGGCGCGGACGTTCGACCTCTCCGCCCGCCGGCCGTACGGCGACGGGGTGGTGACGGGGCTGGCCCGGGTCGATGGACGCGAGGTCGCCGTCTTCAGCCACGACGCGGCCGTGTTCGGGGGCTCGCTGGGCGAGGTCTTCGCCGAGAAGGTGTGCAAGCTGATGGACCTGGCCTACGAGAGCCGCATCCCGATCATCGGCATCAACGACTCGGGTGGGGCGCGCATCCAGGAGGGAGTCGTCTCCCTGGCCGGCTACGCCGAGATCTTCTGGCGCAACGTGCGCTCGAGCGGGGTGGTGCCGCAGCTCAGCCTCGTCCTGGGGCCCTGCACCGGGGGTGCCGTCTACTCGCCGGCCATGACCGACTTCGTCTTCATGGTCCACGGCATCGGCTACATGTTCATCACCGGCCCGGAGGTGATCCGGGTGACCACGGGGGAGGAGGTCACCTTCGAGGAGCTGGGCGGGGCGGAGGTCCACAACGTGAAGTCGGGCGTGGCCCACTTCCTGGCCCGGACCGAGGACGAGTGCTTCGCCCAGACCCGCCGGCTGCTCTCCTTCCTCCCCCAGAGCTCGGCCGAGTCGCCGCCCCGTGGCCCGACCACCGACCCGCCCGCCCGCGTCGACCCCGGGCTCTCGGAGATCGTGCCCGACTCGCCCAAAGAGCCCTACGACATGAAGGAGGTCATCCGGCGGGTGGTGGACGGCGGCGACTTCCTCGAGGTGCAGCCCTTCCATGCCATGAACCTGGTGGTCGGGTTCGCCCGGCTCGACGGCCATCCCGTGGGCGTGGTCGCCAACCAGCCCGCGATCATGGCGGGCGCGCTCGACATCGACGCCTCGGTCAAGGGAGCGCGGTTCGTGCGCTTCTGCGATGCCTTCAACCTGCCCCTGATCGTGTTCGAGGACGTGCCCGGCTTCCTGCCCGGCACCCAGCAGGAGCTGGGCGGCATCATCCGGCACGGGGCCAAGCTGCTCTACGCGTTCTGCGAGGCCACGGTGCCCAAGCTGACCGTGATCACCCGCAAGGCCTACGGCGGTGCCTACTGCGTCATGTGCTCCAAGCACATCCGGGCCGACTACAACGCCGCCTGGCCCACGGCCGAGGTCGCGGTCATGGGACCGGAGGGGGCGGTCAACATCATCTTCCGCCGCCAGATCGAGGCCGCCCCGGACCCGGCCGCCCGGCGGGCGGAGCTGGTGGCCGACTACACCGATCGCTTCGCCAACCCCTACGTGGCGGCGGAGCGGGGCTACCTGGACGAGGTGATCGAGCCCGCCCGGACGCGCCCCGCCCTGATCCGGGCGCTGCGCCTGGCCCTGCGCAAAGACCGCCCGCAGCCGCCCCGCCGGCACGGCAACATCCCGCTGTGATCGATCCCCCTGTGATCGATCCCCGGCCAGGGTTCGGGCATTCCAGCCTGCGAGCCGCCCGGTCGGGACGACCCGGGGTCCGGGACCGTCCCCCCACGCCGGCCGCCTCCCGGCGGCCGCGCCGATCGCCCGGAAAGCTCTACCCTTCTCCCGTCTATGAAGCTGCTCGAGTACCAGGCGAAGGAAGTGCTGGCCTCGCTCGGGGTCCCGATCCCGGCCGGCCAGGTCGCCCGCACGCCCGAGGAGGCCGCCCGGGCGTGCGCGGAGCTGGGCCCCGTCGCCGTCAAGGCCCAGGTGCCGGTGGGGGGGCGGGGTAAGGCCGGCGGCGTCGTCGTCGCCCGTACCCCGGAGGAGGCGCGGGCGGCCGCCGAGCGCATCATCGGCATGGACATCAAGGGTCACCGGGTGCCGCTGGTCTACTGCGAGGCGGCGCTCGAGATCGAGCGCGAGATCTATCTCGGCCTCACCGTCGACCGCGACGCTCGGGCCAACATCCTGATGCTGTCGGCCAGGGGAGGGATGGACATCGAGCAGGTGGCCGAGGAGACCCCCGCCGCCATCGCCCGGCTCTACCCCAATCCCTGGCGTGGGCCGCTCGACTTCGAGGTCAACCAGCTCATCTGGGAGGCGGGGCTGGGCGAGCACGCCCGGGAGCTGGCGCCGCTGATCAAACGCCTCTACCGCACGGTTCCCGAGTACGACGCGGTCACGGCCGAGATCAACCCCCTGGTCGTGACCGCCGAGGGGCGGATCGTGGCCGGCGACGCCAAGCTGGAGACGGACGAGAACGCCGCCTTCCGTCACCGCGACCTCGAGGAGCGGTACGCCACCACCCTGGAGGGGGATCCTCTGGAGGTGGAGGCCGGCCGGCGCAACCTGACCTACGTGTCGCTGGACGGCGAGATCGGCATCATCGGCAACGGGGCCGGGCTCTGCATGGGTACCCTCGACCTGGTCGCCCGGGCCGGCGGTCGAGCGGCCAACTTCTGCGACATCGGGGGAGGGGCCCGGGCCGAGGTGGTCGAGAACGCCCTGGCCGTCATCCTGATGAACCCGAAGGTCAAGGGCATCCTGATCAACGTGTTCGGGGGCATCACCCGGGGCGACGAGGTCGCGCGCGGCCTGGTCAGCGCCCGTGACCGGCTGGGCCTGCGTCTCCCCCTGGTCGTCCGGCTGTCGGGGACCAACGAGGAGGAGGGCCGGGCCATCCTCGAGGAGCACGGCATCGTCCCCGGGGCCAGCGGTTGGGAGGCGGCGAAGAAGATCGTGGAGCTGACGCGCTAGATGGCCATCCTGTTGCACGCCGACACCCCCGTCATCGTCCAGGGCATCACCGGCCGCGAGGGCACCTTCCACGCCCAGCAGATGCAGGCGCTGGGCACCAGGCTCGTGGGCGGGGTCAGCCCGAGCCGCGCCGGCACCGTGCACCTGGGCGTCCCCGTGTTCGCGACCGTGGCCCAGGCGGTCCGGGAGACCGGAGCCACCGCCAGCGGCATCTTCGTCCCGCCCGCGTTCGCCGCCGATGCCATCATGGAGGCGGTCGCGGCCGGGATCTCCCTGGTGGTCTGCATCACCGAGGGCATCCCGATCCAGGACATGATCCGGGTCAAAGACTTCATGCGCTGCTACCCGGAGGCGAAGCTGGTGGGGCCGAACTGCCCCGGCGTCCTCACCCCGGGCCAGGCCAAGATCGGCATCATCCCCCAGCGGTTCAGCCGGCCGGGCCCGGTCGGCATCGTGTCCCGCAGCGGCACCCTCACCTACGAGACCATGGCGGCCCTGACCGCGGCCGGCCTCGGTCAGTCGACCATCGTCGGCATCGGCGGCGACCCGGTGCTCGGCCTCTCCTTCACCGACGTGATCCGACTCTTCGAATGCGACGACGAGACCACGCACCTGGTCGTCATCGGCGAGATCGGGGGCTCGGACGAGGAACGGGCGGCGGAGGTCCTGGCCCGGGGCACCCGCCTGCAGGTGGTCGCCTTCATCTCCGGGCGCACCGCCCCGGAGGGAAAGCGGATGGGCCACGCGGGCGCGATCGTGTCCGGCAACCGGGGCACCGCTCGGAGCAAGGAGGAGGCGTTCCGGGCGGCCGGGGTGGCCGTGGCCGAGACCACCGACCAGATCGTCGAGCTGTTGACGAAACGCTGACGAAACCATCGCCTTCGCCGAACCGGCGCCGGGCACGGTGTTCGGCGGATATGCTGAATGACGTGGCCGCTTACTTGACTCTGGCGCCGATCGTGGCCGGCGCGGCGATGCTGGTCCTGGCCGTCTGGGCGGGGCGGGGCCGCCTCGCCGAGGCGCGCGTGCCCGTCCGCGCCCGGGATCCCCGCCGTCGTTAGACCGAACCCCCGGACGAGGCCGGGCGTGGTGCCCGCGCGCCGGGCGGCCGGTGGCCATCGTGGCCCCGGCGTGGTCGAGGTCGGGGTGGGGACGATGGCCCCCCGGGTTGCCGTGGTCCCCGCCGGGCCGGGGGCGGGCCGGCGCAACCTGCTCGGCCTCGTGGTCCTGGTGGGCTGGCTGGCCTACACCCGCTTCTTCTGGAACCTGCAGGCCCTCCACGCCACCCTCCCCCGCTGCCCCTTCCTGATCGTCACCGGCCACCCCTGCCCGCTCTGCGGCGGGACGCGGTCCTTCGCCTACCTCTGGCGGGGCGACCTCGGTCGGTCGCTGGCGCTGTATCCCCTGGGGCCGCTCCTCTTCGCGGCCACGGTGGCGGCGGTGCTGGCCCTGGCCCTGGCCCTGCTCACCCGCCGGGACCTCCGGATTCGGGTCCCCGAGCCGTGGGTGCGGCCCGCCCTGGTCGGGCTGGGCGCGGTGATGGCCGTGAGCTGGGGGCTGAAGCTGACCGTGCTGCCCAACTGAGCGGCCGCCAGGGCCCGCCCGGTCCGGGCCCGGGGCGGGTGGGTAGCATGATCCCGCGGTGGACTTCGAGCTGAGCGAGGATCAGCGGGCGGTTCGCGACCTCTGTCGGGAGTTCGCGCGCGAGGTGGTGGCCCCGGCCGCGGCCGAGCTGGACCGGGAGGAACGCTTCCCCTACGAGATCGTGCGCCAGATGGGTGAGATGGGGCTCTTCGGCCTGCCTTTCCCCGAGGAGTGGGGCGGGGCGGGCGCGGACTTCCCCTCCTACTGCATCGCGGTCGAGGAGATCTCGCGCGCCGACGCCGGGGTGGGGATCACCCTGGAGGCCGCCGTGTCGCTGGGGGCGGCGCCCATCCACGAGTTCGGGAGCCGGGAGCAGAAGGAACGCTGGCTGCCCGATCTCCTGTCCGGGCGGCGCCTCTGGGCCTTCGGCCTGACCGAGCCCCAGGCCGGCTCCGACGCCGCCGCGACCCGCACGCGGGCGCGGCTGAGCGACGGGGAGTGGGTGATCCACGGGGCCAAGCAGTTCATCACCAACGCCGGCACCGACATCTCGGCCGGGGTCACCATCAGCGCGATCACCGGGGAGCATCCCGACGGTGGCCGCCCCGAGATCAGCGCCATCCTGGTGCCCAGGGAGGCGCCCGGCTACGAGGTGCTGCCCGCCTACCGGAAGCTGGGCTGGCGCTGCTCCGACACCCACCCCCTGGCCTTCGACGCCTGTCGGGTGCCGGAGGCGAACCTGCTCGGCCGGCGCGGCGGGGGCCTGCAGCAGTTCCTGCACACCCTCACCGGAGGGCGCATCGCCATCGCCGCCCTCTGCGTGGGGCTGGCCCAGGCCTGCCTCGACGCCGCCCTCGCCTACGCCTCGGAGCGCACGGCGTTCGGGCAGCGCCTCTCGCGCCTCCAGGCCATCCAGTTCAAGCTGGCGGACATGGCCACCGAGGTCGAGCTGGCCCGGACCATGACCTACCGGGCCGCGGTCGCCTACCAGCGGAGCGAGGGCCGGGCCACCGGGGAGGTGAGGAAGCTGGCCGCCATGGCCAAGCTGTTCGCCTCCGAGACCTCCAAGCGGGCTGCGGACCAGGCGGTCCAGATCCACGGCGGCTACGGGTTCATCGAGGACTACCCGGTGGCCCGCTACTGGCGGAACGTCAAGGTCAACGAGATCGGGGAAGGCACCTCGGAGGTGCAGCGGCTGCTGATCGCGCGCGAGCTGGGGTGCGGGTGAGGGCCGTGGCCGGCGATCGAGCCGCCTACTCGTCGGGCAGGTCCTCGAGCTTGGGGGTCAGCTCGCACACCCAGCGGCCGTCGTCCAGCCGCCGGATGAACCGGGAGTAGCCCACGTTGCGGGCCACGTTCTGGAATTGCTCGGGCGTGATCAGGGTGCGGAGCCGGGCCAGATCGGCGTAGGCCGGGTCGCGCATGATGCCGCCCACCACCCCGGCCAACTCCCGCCACTGGCCCTCGCTCAGGGGCTCGCCGTAGCCGGCGATGGTGACCAGGAGGGCCGCGGTGGGACCGGTGATGGTCTCGGGCAGGATGCGCTCCTGCTTGGCCCGGGCGATGATCTCCTTGCCCTGCTCGATGATGGCGGCGATGCGATCTCGCCGGACCCCGATGATGTCGCGTCCGCTCCCGACCGTCGTCCCCTCCAGGTACCGTGACCCTGCGTCCATGAGTTGGAGAAGTATTTTAGGTGCAGCATGTCGGGCGAACCCGGCTTCCGAACCCTGGTGCGGGAGTTCGCCCGGGAGGTGGTCGGACCTCGGGCGGCCGCGATCGACCGTGAGCACCGGTTCCCCCGCGACGTCATCGACGAGGCGGCCCGGGCCGGTCTCCTGGGCATCCTGGTGCCGGCGGTGTACGGCGGGATGGGGCTCGATCACCGCTGCTTCGCCGCCTGCATCGAGGAGCTGGCCGCGGCCTGCGCCAGCACCGCGGTCATCGTCGACGTGCACGGGTCGGTGGCGACGGAGCCGATCCTGCGCTTCGGGAGCGAGGAGCAGCGCCGCGCCTGGCTGCCCCGGCTGGCCCGGGGCGAGGTCCTGGGCGCCTTCGCGCTGACCGAGCCGGGATCGGGGTCGGACGCGGCCGGGTTGCGCACCACCGCCCGGCGGCGGGGCTCGGAATGGGTGCTGACCGGCACCAAGGTGTTCGTCACCAACGTGGGGGAGGCGGGGCTCTACATCGTGTTCGCCCGCACCGGCGAGGTACCGGGCGCTCGCGGCGTCAGCGCCTTCCTCGTGCCCGCCGACCGTCCCGGCCTGCGGGTGGGCCAGATCTTCGCCAAGATGGGCCTGCACGGCTCGCCGACCGGCGAGCTGGTGCTGGAGGAGGTCAGGGTCCCGGCCGCCAACCTCCTCCATGCCCCGGGCAGGGGCTTCGAGGTGGCCATGCGCTGCCTGGACTCGGGGCGCATCGGGATCTCCGCCCAGGGCCTGGGGATCGCCCGCGCCGCCCTCGGTGAGGCGCTGGACCGGGCCCGGGCACAGGGCGACGGCGGTCGGGAGACGGCGGTGGCGCTGGCCGACCTGGCCGCCCGGCTGGAGGCGGGTCGCGGTCTGGTCGAGTGCGCCGCGCGGCGCTGCTCGGCCGATCTGCCCTTCACCCGGGAGGCGTCGATGGCGAAGCTGTTCTGCACCGACCTGGCCATGGAGGCCGCCTCCACCGCCCTGGAGGTGATGGGGGAGGCGGGCGAGGAGCAGGGGTTCGGACGTCACTTCCGAGACGCCAAGGCGCTGCAGATCTACGAGGGCACCAACCAGGTCCAGCGGGTGGTGATCGCCCGGCAGTTGCTCCGGCCGGCGGCGGCCATCCCGGCGTCCGGTGCCCCTGGCGGGGCGGCCGGGCGCTCGGGATAATCAGGCCATGGACTTCAACTTCTCCGACGAGCAGCTGGCGATCCGGGACACGATTCGCGAGCTCGTGCAGGACAAGGTGGCACCCCGGGCTGCCGAGATCGACGAGAAGGCGGAGTACCCCGAGGACATCGAGCGGCTGTTCGCGGAGAACGGGGTGCTGGCCATCCCCTTCCCGGAGCGCTACGGGGGGATCAGCGGGTCCAGCGTGACCATCTGCATGGGGGTCGAGGAGATCGCCAGGGCCTGCGCCACCTCCTCCCTGATCCTGGCCGTCCAGGCCCTGGGCTCCTATCCGATCCTGATCGCCGGGACCGAGGAGCAGAAGCAGCGCCTCTGCCCGCCCCTGGCCCAGGGCAGGATCTGCGCCTACGCCCTCTCCGAGCCCGGGTCGGGCTCGGACGCAGCCTCCTTGCGGACCACCGCCAAACGCTACGGGAACGAGTACGTTCTCAACGGCACCAAGATCTTCTGCACCCACGGCAACATCGCCGACACCCTGGTCGTCTTCGCCCGGACCGATCCCGAAGCCGGCTCCCGGGGCATCACCGCCTTCGTCCTCGAGCGGGAGCGAAGCCCCTGGCAGGTCCTCAAGCTGGAACACAAGATGGGGATCCGGGGCTCGCCCACCGCCCTTCTCGCCTTCGACGAGGTCCGGGTGCCGGTCGAGAACCGGCTCGGCGACGAGGGCTACGGGTTCAAGATCGCGCTCGCCGTGCTCGATCGGTCGCGGCCGGGCATCGGCGCCCAGGCGCTGGGCATCGCCGAGGGGGCGTTCCAGTACGCGCTGGGGTACGCCACCGAGCGTCGCCAGTTCGGCCAGCCCATCGCCGCCTTCCAGGCCATCCAGTTCATGCTGGCGGACATGGCCACCCAGATCGAGGCGGCACGGCACCTCGTCTACCTGGCCGCGACCAAGGTCGACGAGGGGGCCCCGGACCTGACCAAGGTGGCCGCCATGGCCAAGCTGTTCGCCTCCGACATGGCGATGAAGGTCACCACCGACGCGGTCCAGATCCTGGGCGGCTACGGCTACATCCGCGATTACCCGGTCGAGCGCATGATGCGGGACGCCAAGATCACCCAGATCTACGAGGGCACCAACCAGATCCAGCGGGTGGTGATCGCAAGGCGGCTGCTCGAGTAGGCGGCGGCTCGGCGCCGCCCTCGCCGGATATAGTGGGGCGGCCGCGGTTTGCTCCCGTGCGAGCAGGGAGGCGGCGACGGAGACGGCAAGTAGGGAGAAAGGCGGACCGTGAGCGAGGCATGGACACCCCCTGGTTCGAACACGCCCGGCGGCGCAGGCGGAGGCGAGCCCTCGGGTGAAGCCCAGGGTCCGCCGCCACCGCCGCCATCGGGCCCCGGACAGCCTCCCGGGTCGTTCCCCTACCCACCGCCGCCACCGCCACCGCCGCCGCCAGGCCCCGGGCAGCCTCCCGGGTCGTTCCCCTACCCACCGCCGCCACCACCGCCACCGCCGCCGTCAGGCCCCGGGCAGCCCCCCGGGTCGTTCCCCTACCCACCGCCGCCCCCCTACGCTCCCGCCCCCTACCGGCCGGTGGCGGCGTCGACCGACAACGAGGCCATCACCGCGCTGGTCCTCGGCATCCTGAGCCTCCTCTGCTGCGCGATCCTGGGACCCGTTGCCATCGTCCTCGGGAGGCGGTCGAGGCGGCGCATCGAGTCCAGCGGGGGGGCTCTCTCCGGTCTGGGCCTGGCCATCGCCGGCATGGTCCTGGGCATCATCGGGACCCTGTTCCTGGCCCTGGGGGTCGTGTACATCCTGATCGTGGCGCTGGGGGCACTGGTCGCCCACGCGGTCAGCTGAGGGCTCGGCGCGGTGGCCGAACCCCGGCGGCCACCGAGGGTCGCGACCGTCCCTCGGCCCGGTCGCACCACCCATGGTGGGGCGACGGCCGCGGCTCCGGAACCATGTCGTCCTTTCGTGCGTTGAAGCAGATGGAGGGACTGTTGGGATTCATCACATCGTCCGGCTCAGGACGGTCTCGTCCGACCGGTGCCACCTCCTGCCCGCGTCCTCGGCCAGGCCGAGCCGGCGGTAGGCCGAGGGCGTCCGGGGCGGTGCGCCCGTAGAATCACAGCCCGATGGCCACCAGCCTGTACCCGGCCGGACCGCCGCCGCGGCGGCGCACGTGGCGCAAGGTGATGGCCGGATTCGGGCTGGTCGTCATCGGGCTGGCCGTGCTCATCGGCGGTTACGGCACCGCCCGCGTGCTCGACTTCCTGCACAGCGTCGCCAACCTGAACAACCCCGTGGACGTGATCCGCAACCAGGTGGCGCCCCCGCCCGGGTCGATCGCCTACAAGCTCCAGCACGGCCAGCAGGTCAACATCCTCGCCCTCGGCTACGGCGGGTCGGAGAACGACGCCCCCTACCTCACCGACACCATCATGGTGGTCAGCATCGACCCGGCGAGCAAGCGGGTGATGGAGATCTCGCTCCCCCGCGATACCTGGGTTCGGATCAACGCCTACCAGAGCGGGGTCGCCAACCAGGAGAAGATCAACGCCGCCTTCGAGATCCCCAACATGCCCAAGGCCTTCGGGATCGGCCCACTGTACCCTCAGTACCAGGGCAAGGACGGCCCCGGGCACCTGGCCGAGGACACGGTCGGGCGGCTCACCGGCATCCAGTTCGATCGCTACGTGGCCGTGGACTTCAAGGCCTTTCGGGATGCGGTGGACACCCTGGGCGGCATCACCGTGCACATGGACGCGCCCCTCGACGACTGCCACTATCCCGACTACCACGACGGCTACCTGAACCACGGGGTCCCGCCGGGCTATCCCTGCCCGCCGGGTTCCGGCATCCACTTTCCCGCCGGCACCTACACGGTCAACGGTGAGCAGGCGCTCGAGATCGCCCGCTCCCGACACGCCAGCGAGCCCGAGCAGGCCAGCGACTTCGCCCGGGCCAAGCGCCAGCAGATGATCCTCGCCGCCATCAGGCAGAAGGCGATGTCGATCGATGCCCTGCCCAAGGTGCCGACCCTGATGGACCAGCTCCAGGGCGAGTTCCAGACCGACCTCACCCTCAACGACATCACCGCCCTCTACAACTTCATGCGGAGCGTGCCCAACGGCTCCATCGGGCACTTTGCGATCACGGACAGCAACCTGCTGGTGAGCTTCGGCCCCGGCTCGGCGGGGAGCTGCGGACCCTCAGACCAGTACGTCCTCTGCAGCGAGGACCCCACCTACCAGATGTGGCACGCCATCTTCTCCCGCGTCTTCGTGCCCACCCAGGTCCTCGGCGAGCGAGCGCCGGTGGAGCTCGTCAACGCCACCTACTCCCTCTCCGACCTCCAGGATCGGACCGCCGACGTGCTGCGCCAGCTCGGGCTCCAGGTGGCCGGGACGGCGCGCGGTCAGCACAGCGATCGGACCGTGATCTACGACGAGTCGGGCGGCAAGTACCCCCAGACCGTGGCCTGGCTGCAGGGCCTCTTCGGGGCCGAGGTCGCCCCCGCCGGCCAGGGCGCCGGGGAACCGGCCGCGGGTGCGGCGTCTGGCGGCCTGGTGGTGGTCATGGGCTCCGACTTCGGACGTCACTGGCTTGGGATCGGCTGAGCCCCCCGTGAACGGCCGTCGGGACCTGGTGGCCGAGTTCCGGAGCGGCAACGTTCGCGGGCTGGCCAGGGCGATCACGCTGGTCGAGCAGCGTGACCCCTCCGCCCGCCGCCTGCTGACGGCGCTGGGCGGGGAGCTCCGGCGCCCCCGGGTGGTGGGCTTCACCGGTGCGCCCGGCACCGGGAAGTCGACCCTGGTCGATGCGCTCGTGGCCCTCCTGCGCCGTCGCGACCGCACCGTGGCCGTGATCGCGGTCGATCCCAACTCCCCCTACTCGGGGGGCGCCATCCTCGGCGACCGCATCCGTATGCAAGGTCACGCCCTGGACCCCGGCGTCTACATCCGCTCCATGGGGGCCCGCGGTCACCTGGGCGGGCTCTCCGTGGCCACCCGTGAGGCGGTCCGCCTGCTCGGTGCCTTCGGCTTCCAGCACGTGATCCTGGAGACGGTCGGCGTCGGCCAGTCCGAGCTGGAGGTGGCGGCCATCGCCGACAGCACGGCGGTGGTGCTCACCCCGGGGTCGGGGGACGGGGTGCAGATGATCAAGGCGGGGATCATGGAGATCGCGGACGTCTTCGTGGTCAACAAGGCGGACCTGCCCGGGGCTCAGCGGACGGTGCAGGAGGTGCGGAACCTGCTCAGCCTGGGCCCCAAGCTCGAGTGGCGTCCTCCGATCGTCACCACCGTGGCCGCCACCGGTGAGGGGGTGGAGGAGCTGCTGGAGGCGTTCGAGCGGCACCGGGAGCACCTGGAGCGGAGCGGGGAGGGGCGCCGCCGGGCGGAGGCCAGGCTCAAGGACGAGGCCGCCGACCTGGTCGCCGAGTGGGCACGCGCCGAGGCCCGGAGGCTGCTGGACGAGGACCGGGAGCTCGCCGCCCGCCTGCTCCGCGACCGCGTCCCCTACGCGGCCGCGGACGAGATCCTGACCCGGCGGCTGACCCCGGGAGCGGTGGACCGGTCCTCGCCGCCGGCGGGACGGGGCGAGGAGGCCCGCCCCGAACGCAGTTGAGACCGCCGGGGCGAGGCCTGGGGCCGTCGGTGGGCCATATCATCTAGGCGTCATGGCCTCGCACGCGCCCGTCAAACCGCTCCGCATCGTCCTCGCCAAGGTGGGGCTCGACGGTCACGACCGTGGGGTCAAGGTGGTCGCCAGGGCGCTGCGCGACGCCGGTTACGAGGTGATCTACACCGGCCTCCGGCAGACGCCGGAGATGGTGGTGGAGGCGGCCCTGCAGGAGGACGCCCAGGTGATCGGGCTGTCGCTCCACTCCGGGGCACACATGACCCTCTTCCCGGCCGTGATCGAGGAGCTGAAGCGGCGAGAGGCGGAGGACATCGTGGTCTTCGGGGGTGGCATCATCCCCGACGAGGACATCGCCGAGCTGAAGCGCATGGGCGTGGCCGAGATCTTCACCCCCGGCACCCCGCTCCAGGACATCGTCGACTGGCTGCGCCGGCGGTTCCCCGAACCGGGCGCCCCCGCTCCCTCCGCGGCCTCGAGCTGACCTCCTCGCTAACGTCCTCTTTCCCGGCTCCTCCCCAACGCTTCCGCGAACGCCGGCTACGGTGGGCCCGGACCGGGGCCCCCCTGGCCCGGTCGTTCGGGAGGCATGCGGATGAGAGTGCACCGTTGGTTGCTCGTCGCCGGCTCGCTGGTCTTTGCCGTCCCCGCCTCGGCTGCGGGGGCGGGGCCGGATGTCGGCACGACCTCGACGCCGATCCGGCACCTGGTGGTGATCTTCCAGGAGAACGTCTCCTTCGACCACTACTTCGGTACCTATCCGAACGCCCTCGACCCCCCTGGGGAGCCGGCCTTCCATGCCCGGCCGGGGACACCCCGGGTGAACGGCCTCGACCAGTCGCTGCTCACGGCCAACCCCAACCTCTCCAATCCCCAGCGGCTCGATCGCAGCCAAGCCTTGACCTGTGACCAGGATCATGGCTACACCGCCGAGCAGCTGGCCTTCGACCACGGGGCCATGGACCACTTCGTTCAGGAGACCGGAGGGGGCGCCAGCGTCCAGGAGTGCACCGGTAAGGCCACCGGCACCGTCCCCAACTACGCCGTCATGGACTACTACGACGGCAACACCGTGACCGCGCTCTGGAACTACGCCCAGCACTTCGCGATGAGCGACAACGCCTACGGGACCACCTTCGGGCCCTCCACCCCAGGCGCCCTGAACGTGGTCGCGGGCAACACCTTCGGGGTCACCTGCGGTCCCTCTCGAGCCGTGTCGGGAGCATCCCCTTGCCCGGCCGACGTCGGCCAGGCCGGCCCTGCCCTCCCCCAGGGGCCGGGCACCGACTTCGGCGATGCCGATCCTCGCTACGACGCCTGCTCCTCGGGCTCGACCATGGCCATGGGCGGGAAGAACATCGGCGACCTGCTGAACGCCAAGGGGATCACCTGGGGATGGTTCGAGGGGGGCTTCCGACCCACCTCCCGTACCTCGTCGGGGTCGCCGGTGTGCGGAGCCGGCCACGCCAACATCGGTGGCCACCAGGTCACGGACTACGTCCCGCACCACGAGCCCTTCCAGTACTACCCCCAGACCGCCAACCCCCTGCACCTGCCCCCGACCTCGGTGGCCATGATCGGCCACACGGACCAGGCCAACCATCAGTACGATCTGAGCGACTTCTGGGCCGCGGCCGAGCAGCACGACCTCCCCGCCGTCTCCTATCTGAAGGCGCCGGCCTACGAGGACGGCCACGCCGGCTACTCCGACCCGCTGGACGAGCAGCGGTTCCTGGTCGACACCATCAACCACCTGGAGCGGCTGCCGGAGTGGCGGAGCACGGCGGTGGTGATCACCTACGACGACTCCGACGGCTGGTACGACCACGTCATGGGACCCGTCCTCACCCAGTCCCAGACCGCCCTGGACGCCCTCACCGGCGCCGGCCAGTGCGGCGCCAACGCCGATCGGACGCCCAACGGCCAGCAGGCGCGCTGCGGCCTGGGGCCGCGGCTGCCGCTGCTCGTGATCTCGCCCTGGGCCCAGCAGAACCACGTCGATCATGCCCTCACCGACCAGACCTCGGTCGTCCGCTTCATCGAGGAGAACTGGGGGCTGGGGTCGATCGGGGGCGGCTCGGTCGACGCCATGGCCGGCTCGCTGATGGGCCTGTTCGACTTCCACCACACCGTGGCCCCGCTCTTCCTGGACCCGGCCACGGGCGAGCGGACGTCGGGCTGACGGACCTCTCCCTGTTGCGAGGTCGGACGGCGCGACCGCCGTCCGACCTCCGTTTCCAGCCGGCGCCGGCCGCGAGCCGCCCGGGCGGCCGCTTCCCTGGAGTTGCTATGGTTCTTCGGCGGATCGCGCCTCCACCCGCTCCGAGGTGGGGGAGGGAGCGGGCCGCCGTATTCCAGGAGCGTCGGGATGGTATGGAACTGAAGGCCACCAGGAGACAGATCACGGGCAAGGCGGTTCGCCGGCTGCGCCGACAGGGCCGGCTGCCGGCCGTCCTCTACGGCCATCGGACCCCCGCCACCGGTCTCGAGGTCGACGGGCACGAGTTCGAGCGCGTCTACGCCAGGACGGGCAGGACCCAGCTCATCGACCTGGTGATCGACGGTGGGAGACCCCACAAGGTGCTGGTCAAGGAGGTCCAGGTCTCGCCCCGCCGCAACACCCTGCTCCACGTCGACTTCCACCAGGTCAGCCTTCGCGAACGCCTCCAGGTGGACGTCCCGGTCGTCGTCACCGGCGAGGCGGAGCCGGTTCGCACCGCCCAGGCCGACGTCCTGCTCGTCCTGCACGCGGTGAAGGTCGAGTGCCTGCCGGCCAGCATCCCCGAGGCGATCGAGGTCGACATCTCGGGGCTGACCCACGTCGACGACGTGGTCCGGATCGCCGACCTGAGCCTGCCCGAGGGGGTGACGGCGGTCGGCGACCCCGAGGACGTGGTGGTGAAGCTGGCGGCACGGCGGGTGGTCGAGGAGGTGGCGGTGACCGAGGCCGAGGCCACCGCCGAGGCCGCCCCCGAGGCGCAGCCGTCGGAGGAAGCCTAGGCCGACGGCTCGGTCCCTGAGCTGCTCGCGGTGACGGACGTCCTCGCCGGGGTCCTCGGGCAGACCTGGCAGGTCCTGACCAGGGTGGCGGGGGGGCTCGTCCTCTTCGCCGCGGTCTGGCTGGTGGCGAGAGCGGTCCGCGGGGTGCTCGACCGGGCCCTGTCCCGGCGCAGTGTGCGCGCCGACATGGCCCTGCTCACCGGGCGCGCCATCTACGCGGGCATGATCGGCCTGGGGGTCTTCCTGTTCGTGGCCGTCGCCCTGGGCAACGCCCTGGTCGGCGTGGCCGGGGTCCTGCTGGCCGCCGCCGTCACCAGCCTCGGCCTGCAGGACCTGTTCCGGAACTACGTCTCCGGCTTCTACGTGCTCACCGAGCGCAACGTTCGGGTGGGCGACCTGATCGAGACCGGTGGCTACCGGGGCGTCGTGACCGAGGTGCAGATGCGCGTCACCTACCTGCGCGGTGCCGCGGGCGAGGTGATCGTCGTTCCCAACAGCGAACTCTTCACCAGGACCCTGAGCGTGTCCCCGGCCCCGCCCGGGTGGGGCTCACCTCCCCCGCCCGAGTCCCCGGGGACGAGGCCACCCTCGCCCCCCACGTCGACCTGACCCGGGCCCGCTCGCCGGCCGGTCAGCGGAAGGCGCCCAGGATGACGCGGACCAGGGTCTCGAAGTCATCCTCGCCGAGGTCGGTCTCCTCCCGTAGCAGCCGGCGCATCTCCTGGGCGGCGAGCTCGGTGTGGACGCCGGCCGCGTACTGGCCGGCCAGTGAGCGGAGCTGATAGGTCCGGTCAGGACGGTCGCTGGACGCTTCCAGCTGGACGCTGGCCGCGTCCAGCGGGACATAGCGGCTCCAGAGCCCGACCTCGGTCGCCCCCGACTCGGGCGAGTCCGAGAGGTGCAGGATGTTGACACCCCCGCCGATGCCGTAGCGCTCGCGCAGGGAGCCCGGTCGGGCCTCGCCGATCCGCGTCTCCCCCAGCTCGTGGCGCATGCGTTCCAGGGCCGCCGGCGAGGCGGAGATGCGGCCCACCAGTACCGGCAGCGCGGTCATGAACTCCACCAGCCAGGGGAAGAAGGGCCGGTCGCGCAGGAAGTCGTAGTGGCGTTCGATGAGCTCGACGGGCGGGCGGTACCAGGTCAGTCCGTGCAGCTTCCACTCGCGCTGGGAGCCGAGCCAGCGCCAGAGCGCGGCTCGCACCGGGAGCCGGTGGGCGCCGTCGGGCTTGAAGATGACGAGGGCATCGGTCACGGCGCTCAATGGTAGAGCGGCGGGTGGTGGGCGGGGGTGCCCGCCGATGGATCACCCGGCGGTGGGGCGGTCCCGCGGCCCCGGCTCGTAGAACCGTCGGCCCTCGAGCCCCTCGGGCAGGTACGGTTGCTCGACCCGGCCCTCGGGGTCGTCGTGGGGATACCGGTACTCCCGGCCGTAGCCCAGCTCGCGCCCCAGCGCGGTGACGGCGTTGCGCAGGTGGAGCGGCACGGGCAGGTTCCCCGTCTCCCGGATCGCCTCCCGAGCCGCGTGGTAGGCGCGCAAGGTGGAGTTGGACTTGGGCGCCCGAGCCAGGTAGATCGCGGCCTCGGTGAGCGGGAAGAGCGCCTCGGGCATGCCCACGAAGTGGGCCGCCTGCTGGGCCGCCACCGCCACCGGGAGCGCCGCCGGGTCCGCCAGGCCGACGTCCTCCGCGGCCAGGATCACGAGCCGCCGGGCCACGAAGTCGGGCTCCTCGCCCGCCTCCAGCATGCGAGCCAGCCAGTAGACGGCGGCGTCGGGATCGCTGCCGCGCACGCTCTTGATCAGCGCCGAGGCCAGGTCGTAGTGCATGTCCCCGACCCGGTCGTAGAGCAGGTGCGGCTCCTGGAGGGCCTGGCGGACGGCGTCCAGGGTGATGCCGCCCTCGCCCAGGGCCGAGGCCGACTCCAGCGCGTTGAGCGCGACCCTGGCGTCGCCGCGTGCCCCCCGGAGCAGGGCCTCGAGCGCGTCCTCCTCGATGCTCGTCCCCAACTCGTCCAGGCCGCGGCGCACCAGCGTCTCCAGGTCGTCCCGGGAGAGGGGTTCCAGGCGGAAGATCCGGGAGCGGGAGAGCAGCGGCGAGATCACCTCGAAGGAGGGGTTCTCGGTGGTGGCCCCGATCAGGGTCAGGGTGCCGTCCTCCACGTGGGGCAGGATGGCGTCCTGCTGGGCCCGGTTGAAGCGGTGCAGCTCGTCGATGAAGAGCACGGTGCGCAGCCCGCCGCGCCGGGCCTCCCGGGCCTGGGTCACGACCCGGCGCAGGTCGGCCACGCCGGCCGTGACCGCGCTCAGGGCGACGAGGCGAGATCCGGTCGCGGCCGCGACGATGGCGGCCAGGGTGGTCTTGCCCGACCCGGGCGGTCCCCAGAGCACGATGCTGGGCAGGTGCCCCGACTCGGCCAGGGCTCGCAGGGTGGCGACCACCTCGCGCTGGCCGACGAAGGCGTCGAAGTCGCGCGGCCGGAGCCGGCTGGCCAGGGGGGCGTCCGGCCCCCGTCCCGCGCCCTCGGCGGAGGTCGGTCCCCGGGCCGTGGGACGTCGCTCCTCCGGTGCCCTGCCCTGGAAGAGCTCGATCTGTTCGATGGATTCCATAGATGGAAAGATAGAGCCCGTCCCCGGGTGGTGCCGTGAGAAGGTAGCCTGTCGGTAAAGGTGAGGGCAGGCAAGCTCTCGTCACCGCGATCCAGATCGCGACGCACCATCCCCCCCGGCAACGAGAACCGACGTGAGGAGCGCGCATGACCCGCCTCTACCTGGTCCGTCACGCCGACGTGGAGAACCCTCGCCGCGTGCTCTACGGCCACCTCCCCGGATTCCCGCTCAGCCAGCTGGGACGGAGGCAGGCGGTCGAGGTCGGCCGCAGCCTCCGCGATCGGGACGTGCGGCGCATCGTGCACAGCCCGCTGGAGCGGGCCGCGGAGACGGCGCGCATCATCTGCCAACAGCTGCCCTCCCCGGTCCCCCTGGTCGCGGACGCCGGCCTGCGCGAGGCGGACTTCAGCCGGTACCTGCAGGGCGTCCCCTACTGGCAGATTCCCCTGCGCCGTCCGCTCTGGTTCGTGCACAAGGCGCGGCGGGGCCTGTTGCCGGGGGACGAGTCGATCGACCGGCTCGGCGGCCGGGTCCTCGCCGTCGCGCTGCGGGTGGCGCGTGAGCACCCCGAGGGGACCTCGGTGCTGGTCAGCCACGCCGATCCCCTGCAGGCCGCCTGGGTGATCATGGACGGGCGTCCTCGCACCGAGCGGGAGCTGTACCGGAAGCAGGTGGACAAGGCGGGCATGCTGGAGGTGCAGGTCGAAGGCGGGCGGATGCGGGCCGTGGCCTACGTCGAGCCGCCGACGGTGGCTCCCGACGGCCACCGGCCGCATGGCCCCGCCGATGCGGCCCCGTGGGGGCCCGCCGGAGGCACGGACGGCACGGCCGGGCGGTGAGCCGACGCTTCCCCGACGGCTTCCTCTGGGGCTGCGCCACCGCCGCCCACCAGGTGGAGGGCGGCAACCACCGCTGCGACTGGTGGGAGTTCGAGCGCCGGGGCGGGATCCGGACCGGCGACAGCGCCGACCCGGCCTGCGACCACTACCGTCGCTTCCGCGAGGACTTCGCCCTCCTCCGCCGGCTCAACAACAACGCGCACCGGCTCTCGGTGGAGTGGTCGCGCATCGAGCCCGAGCCGGGCGAGTTCGACGCCGGCCAGATCGCCCACTACCGGGAGGTGCTCTCCGAGCTCCGGGCCCAGGGCATGGCCCCCATGGTCACGCTGCACCACTTCACCTCGCCGATCTGGTTCGTCCGCCGGGGCGGCTGGACGGCTCCGGGCGCGGTCGAGGCCTGGCTGCCCTTCGTGCGCCGGGTGGCGCGGGACCTGGGCGACCTGGTCGCCTTCTGGTGCACCATCAACGAGCCCAACGTCTACGCCTACCAGGGCTGGCTGACGGGCGAGTTCCCGCCCGGGCGCCGCGGCGACCTGGTCGGCGCCCTGCGGGTGCTGGCCAACCTGCGCCGGGCCCACGAGGCCGCCTACCGTGAGCTGCACCGGCTGACCCCCGACATCCCGGTGGGGCTGGCCCACCACGAGTGGGTGCTGGAGCCGGCCCCGCCCGGCCGGCGTCGCGACCGGCTGGCGGCGGCCATCGGGCGGGGGTTCATGGGTCGCTGGCCGGTGGACGGCCGGCTGCGTCCCGTGCTCGAGGCGCCGGCCGACTACCTGGGGCTGAACCACTACACCGGTTCCCTCGTCACCTTCGACCTCCGACGGCCGGGGGAGGGGTTCGGCCGGCGCTCCAACCCGCCGGGCGTCCCTGTGTCCGACTTCGGCTGGGCGGTGCGGCCGGAGTGGCTCCGGTCCTCGCTCCTCGCCCTGCGGCGCTCGGGCAAGCCGATCTACGTCACCGAGAACGGCATCGCCGCCGCCGACGACCGGATGCGGGTACGGTTCCTCCGCGAGGTCCTGGAGCAGCTCTGGAGGGCGATCCAGGAGGGGGCCGACGTGCGCGGATATTTCCACTGGACCTCGCTCGACAACTTCGAGTGGCAACACGGCTATTCGATGCGCTTCGGCCTCGTCGCCGTCGACCTCCGGACCCAGGAGCGCACGGTCAAGCCCAGCGGCTGGCTCTACGCCGCGGTGGCGGGCGCCAACGCCCTGCCGGATTGAGGGGCGGCGGGACGGCCGTCCCGGCCACGCCGTCGTCGGGGCCGGCGCGAACCCTCCCCCGTCGCGGCGCCGCCGGCCGACCGGGGCGCCGTCTCCCAGCTCGAGGACCGCCCCCGGCACGGTCGATTCCGGGAACCGCCTAAACTCCCCTCTCGTGAGGCTCGGGATCACGCTCCCGTACGTGGATCTGCCCCGCGAGCCGGTGCTGGAGTTCGTTCGCGCCGCCGACCGTCTCGGCTACGACACCGTCTGGGTGCCGGAGGCCTACGGATGGGACGCGTTCACGGTCCTGACCGACCTCGCCTGTCACACCGAACGCATCCGTCTGGCGACCGGCATCGTGAACGTGTTCAGCCGCAGCCCGGCCCTCATCGCCCAGAGCGCCGCCTCCCTGGACCGCATCAGCGGGGGCCGGTTCGTGCTCGGCCTGGGCACCAGCGGGCACCAGGTGATCGAGGGCTGGCACGGCGTTCCCTTCGAACGGGGGGTGCGCCGTCTCCGCGAGACGATGGACATCGTCCGCGCCGTGCTGCGGCGGGAGCGGCTGGTCTACGAGGGGGAGATCTTCCGGCTGGGCATGGGGCTCAAGCTGATCACCCATCCGCTGCGCGACCGCATCCCCATCTACCTGGCCACGCTCACCCCGGCCGGGATCGCCCTGGCCGGCGAGGCGGCCGACGGCTGGCTGCCGGTGTTCTTCTCTCCCCGGCACTTCGCCGACCTGATCCGTCCCTGGCTGGCGCGCGGGGCCGCGCGCTCGGGGCGGTCGCTCGCCGACCTGTCCATCTGCGTGTCGCAGCCGGTGGTGGTCACCGACGACCTCGACGCCGGGCGCGACGCGGTCCGGCCCCACCTGGCCCTGTACATCGGGGGCATGGGGTCGCGCCAGCGCAACTACTACAACCAGCTCTTCTGCCGGTACGGGTTCGCGGCCGAGGCGGGACGCATCCAGGACCTCTACCTGTCCCGCCGTCGGGCCGAGGCGGAGGCGGCGGTCACCGCCGAGATGATCGACCTGGTCACCATCATCGGTCCCCTGGAGGAATGCCGGCGACGGCTCGCCGAGCTCGGCCGCCAGGGCGTGGACGAGGTGGCGATCGGCCTCCAGGTGCCGGGCGGAGACCTGGACGACGTGCTCCGGGCCCTGGAGGGCCTGGCCCCGGTGGGAGCGGCCCGGTGAGCGCGCCGGCCGCCGTGGCCCGGCGGGCGACCCGGCGTTGGCGGCGATCGCTCGGCTGGTGGCTGGTCGCGGCCGTGGTCCTGGCCTGCGTCGGCTACCTGCTGATCTCGGTCACCGGCGCCACCGCCGAGTACTACGAGACCGTTCCCGAGCTCCGCGCTCATCCCACCACCGGCGAGGTGCGGGTGCTGGGCACGGTGCAGGACGGCGTCGTCCGCTCCGCCGACGGCCGCCAGGTGCGCTTCCAGATGGCGGGTGGCGGCCAGACGGTTCCGGTGGTGTACCGCGGAACCCTCCCCGACATCTTCAAGCCCGGCGTCCAGGTGGTGGTCGACGGACACGTGGCCGGCGATGGGGTCTTCCACGCCACCCAGCTGGAGGCCAAGTGCCCGGCACACTTCTCCGCCTCCTCCCCCGGTCCCCGGGGGACGCCCGGCGCCTGATGCTCCTGGCCGAGCTCGGCAGCGGCTTCCTCCTCGCCGCTCTGGCGCTGGTCGCCTTCAGCGCCCTCGCCGCGCTGCGGGCGGGCCGGCGCGGTGACCGGCGATGGGGGCAGGTGGGGTTGCGGGCCTTCGTCGCCGGCTTCGTCTGCGTGGCCGGGGCCTCGGCCACCCTGCTGGCGGCGCTGCTCGGTCGGGACTTCGCCGTTGCCTTCGTCACCGACCACACCGACCGTTCGCTCTCCCTACCGCTCACCGCCGCCGCCTTCTACGGGGGCCAGGAGGGCTCGCTGCTCTACTGGCTGCTCTTGCTGGGCGCCTGCGGCTCGGTGGCGCTGGCCTCGGCCAGGCATCGGGTGCGCCTGGCCGCCTACGCCAACCTCGTCCTCGCCGCCGTGGCCGCCTTCTTCCTGATCGTGCTGGTGGCGGTGGCGAGTCCCTTCGCGCTCCTGCCGGTGACGCCTCCCGACGGGGTGGGATTGAACCCGGTCTTGCGCGACGGGGGGATGCTGGTCCATCCGCCCTTCCTGCTCGCCGGGTACAGCGCCTTCGCGGTGCCCTTCGCGTTCGCCATGGCCGCCCTGGTCGGGGGTGAGGAGGGGAACGACTGGATCGCCCTGACCCGGCGCTACGCGCTGGTGGCCTGGGGCCTGCAGAGCGTCGGCCTGACCCTGGGCATGTGGTGGGCCTACCACGTGCTGGGCTGGGGCGGCTACTGGGGATGGGACCCGGTCGAGAACGCGGCCCTGATGCCCTGGCTGGCCACCACCGCCTACCTGCACTCGGTCCAGGTCCAGGAGCGGCGGGGAGGACTGGGGAGCTGGAGCCTGGTGCTCGTGATCTCCGCCTTTCTGCTCTCCATCCTGGGCACCTTCATCGTGCGCAGCGGCATCCTGCCCTCGGTCCACAGCTTCGCGGTCAGCCCGCTCGGCCCCTGGTTCTTCGGCTTCCTGCTGGTCGCGGTGACGGCGTCCGGGGCCGTGCTCGCCTGGCGGGGGACGCCGGAGGCCCGGAGCGGGGGGGACGGGCGCCCCGCGGCGCCCGCCGTCCCGGAGCGGGAACGGTCCGGTCCCTCGCGGGAAGGGGCTTTCGTGCTCCAGAACGTCCTCATCGCCGCCCTGACCGCGGCCATCCTCTGGGGCACCCTGCTGCCCCTGCTGAGCGGCATGGTGGGGCGGGAGCTGGTGGTGGGCCCCAGCTACTACCAGCGGGTGGGCGCTCCCTTCTTCCTGGGCCTGCTGGGGCTGCTGGCGGTGGGCCCGCTCCTGCCCTGGCGGGGCCTGAGCCGGGGCTGGTCGCGCCGTCTGCTCGTGCATCCGCTCCAGCCCCCGGGCTTCCTGGGCAGCCCCCTCTGGGCGGTGCTGGCGGCGGGGCTGACCCTGGTCGGGCTGGTGGTCGGGGGGGTGCACCAGCTCCCGGTCCTGGTCACCTTCCCGCTGGTGGCCGCCGGCCTCGCCACCTGCCTCCAGGAGTACGGGCGAGGGGCGAGCCGCTGGCTTCGGGGGCCGGGGCGCGCTCGCTCCTCGACCTCCCAACGCCGTCGTTACGGCGCCTACCTGGCCCACCTGGGGGTGCTGATCGTGGCCGCTGGCCTGATCGGTTCCCACGTGTGGCAGCAGGAGCGCCAGGTGATCCTGCAGCCGGGCCAATCGGTCACCGTCGGCGGCCACACGCTGACCTACGAGGGGACGCTGAGCGGCTCCCGTGACGGCCATCCGGTGACGACGGCACGGCTGCGGATGGGGGCCGAGACCCTGGAACCGAGCCGGGTGAGCTACCCGAGCCTGGGGCAGACGGTGAGCCGGATCGCCATCCGGAGCACGCCCTTCGACGACGTCTACGTGGTGCTGACCGACACCCGGGGGCGGGCGGCGGCCCTGAATGTGTTCGACAACCCGCTCGTGAGCTGGATCTGGGCCGGCGCCGGTCTGCTGGTGCTGGGTGTGCTGATCGGCAACCTCACCCGCCCGGAGGTGGTGCCCGAGCTGGCGCCGGCCGGATCGCGGGCCCCGGTGGGAGCACGATGACCTGGGTCTTCGCCGCCCTGTTGCTCCTGCTGGCGGCGCCCCCCGTGCTCTGGCCGCTCCTCGCCCGGCGGGAGCGACGGCGCGGGTGATCGTGGTTCGGGCCCGGGGCCTGGTCCAGCGCTTCGGCGATCGGGTGGCGCTCGGGCCGCTGGATCTGGAGCTGGCGGCGGGCGAGCGGCTCGCCGTCCTGGGCGGCAACGGCGCCGGTAAGACCACCTTGCTCCGCCTGCTGGCGACCGTGGTCCGGCCCGCCGCCGGGCGCCTCGAGCTCTTCGGCCTCGACGCCACCCGGCAGCGGGAGCGGCTGCGCGCCCGACTGGGCTACGTGGGCCACCAGCTCGGCCTCTATCCCGCCCTGACCGCGTTCGAGAACCTGGAGTTCTTCGCCCGCCTGTACGGCCTCGGGCGAGGGGAGGCGCGCACGGCGCTGGAGGTGGTGGGGCTGAGCGGGGCCGCGGGCCGTCGCCTCGAGCAGCTCTCGCGGGGCCAGCAGCAGCGGCTGGCCCTGGCCCGGTCGGTGCTGCACGACCCCGAGTTGCTGATCCTGGACGAGCCAGACGCGAGTCTCGACGCCGAGGGGCGAGACCTCCTCGCCACCCTGTTCGAGGGCCGCTCGGTGGTGATGGCCACCCACGACCTGGCCCTGGCCCGAGAGCTGTGCGGCCGCGCCCTGTTGCTCCGCTCCGGGCGGGACGCCGGCCACTGCGGGCGGTTGCGTCCGCCGGAGGATCGGCCGAGGGTCCCCCGCGCGATCGGGCGATGGGGACCGGCCACGGAGGCCGAGGGCACGTCGCCGTCGGCCTGGCCGCCGGCGGTCCGGATCGGGGAGGCCCGGGGGGTGAGCCCGAGGTGAGGTTCGCGGCGGCGGCGATGGCGGTGGCGGGGAAGGACCTTCGCTGCGAGCTGCGGGGGAAGGAGCTACTGCCGGCGCTGGCCCAGTTCGTCGTCCTCTCCCTGGTCATCGCCAGCTTCGCCTTCGACCTGGATTCGAGCAGCGGGCCCAGGCTCTCGCCCGGCATCCTGTGGCTGGTCCTGGTGTTCGCCGGGCTGCTGGCCTTCGGTCGCACCTTCGCGGCCGAGCGGGACACCGGCTCGCTGGAGGCCATGCTCCTGACTCCGGCCGGCCCCTCCGCCGTCTTCGCCGGCAAGGCGCTCGCCGCCACCGTCCTGCTGGTGGCCTGTGAGGCGGTGCTCCTCCCGGCCATGGCCGTCTTCCTCGCCAGCCCCATCTCGCCCGCGGTGGTGGCGACGGTGCTGCTGGCCACGGTGGGGATGGCCTCGCTGGGCTGCCTGTTCGCGGCCCTGGCCGCCCAGACGCGGGCCCGCGAGCTCCTGCTCCCCGTCCTCACCCTGCCTCTCTGGATCCCCTTCGTGGTGGTCGGCGGTCGGGCGGTGCAGGTGGCGATGTCGGGCGGCGGCTTCGGGGCCTGGAGTCCGGTGGGTCAGCCGTACGCCGTGCTGCTCGACTTCGACATACTGTTCCTCGTGGTCACCTCCCTTGCCGCACGCTTCGTGCTCGATGACTGAGGCCGTCCGCATCTCCGCCGATCTGGAGCGGGCGGAGAACCGCCGGCTGACGGCGCTGGCCGGGGCCGCCGTGGCCGGGATGCTGGTGGCGGGCTGGGCGATCTTCGTCTACGCGCCCCAAGACGCTCTCCAGGGCCCGGTGCAACGGATCTTCTACCTCCACGTGGCCTCCGCCGTGGCCGCCTTCGGGTGCTTCGCGGTGGTGCTGCTGGGCAGCGTCGCCTTTCTGTGGCGGGGAAGCCTGGTCGGCGACCGGCTGGGCCGGGCGGCGGCCCATGTGGGTCTGGTCTTCACCACCGTGACCTTCCTCATGGGGGTGGTCTGGGCGAAGCCGATCTGGAACTGGGACCCGACCCGGACCTGGGATGCCCGCCTCACCTCGACCGCGGCCCTGTGGGTCATCTACGCCGGCTACCTGCTGGTGCGGCGGTTCGCTCCGCCGGGCCGGACCGCCATGCGCCTGGCGGCGGTGGTGGGCGTGATCGGCTTCGTCGACGTGCCCGTCGTGTACTTCAGCGTCGAGTGGTGGCGGACGCTCCACCCCGGTCCCGTCCTGACCGCCTCGGGCGGGCCGGCGATGCCGGCCCCGATGGTGGTGGCGTACCTGGTGACCCAGCTGGCGGTGGGCTTCCTCTGCGGCGTCCTGGTCGCCGTCCAGTACCGGGTGCAGGCGCGTCGCGACGCGGCCGTGGCCCGGGCCGTGGCCGCCCAGCTCGAGCTGGCCCCCGCGCCGGAGGCGCGATGACCTACCTCATCCTCGGTTATGTCATTGCCGTCGTGATCCTGGGCGGATTCCTCGCCGGATCGTTGGTCCAGTTGCACCATCGCCACCACGAGTAGCGTCGAACCGGTTGTCGTCGTAGGGGCGGGAGCGGCCGCTCAGGCGGCCGTCATCGGCCTGCGCCGGGCCGGCTTCGACGGGCGAGTGGTCCTGGTGGGCCGCGAGCCCCACCCGCCCTACCAGCGTCCGCCGCTGTCCAAGCGCTACCTGGTGGGGGACCTGGCCCGGTCGGCCGTGTTCTTCCCGGCCCCGGACGCCGAGCTGCGGCTGGGGACGGAGGTGGTCGAGATCGATCCCGATCGGCACCAGGTGTGCCTCGACACCGGCGAGCGGCTCGGCTACGGGCGGCTGCTGTTGACCCCGGGGGCCCGGCCCCGGCGTCTGGCCGGCCACGAGGACCAGCTGTACCTGCGCGAGCTCGACGACGCCGACCGGCTGCGGGCCCGGCTCGACGCCGGGACGGCGCTCCACATCGTGGGGGCCGGGTTCATCGGCTGCGAGGTGGCGGCCGGGGCCAGATCCCGTGGCCTGGAGGTGGTGGTGTACGAGCTGCTCGAGCAGCCCCTCCTCCGCGTGCTGGGGGCCGAGGTCGGTGCCTGGCTGGCCGAGGTCCACCGTTCCCACGGCGTCGACCTGCGCACCGGGCTCTCGGCCCTGCCGGCGCTCCCGCCGGAGACCCTGGTGGCGGTCGGCTCGGAGCCCAACCAGGAGCTGGCCGCGGCCGCCGGCATCCGCTGCCAGGCCGGGATCGTGGTCGACGAGCTGGGCCGGACCAGCGTCCCCGACGTGTACGCCGCGGGCGACTGCACCCGGTTCTGGAGTCCGCTCTACGAGACGGCCATCCGGGTGGAGCACTTCCAGACCGCGATCCGCCACGGCGAGGCGACCGGGCGCTCCATCGCCGGCCAGGGCCGTCCCTTCGCCGAGGCCCCCTGGTTCTGGTCCGATCAATACGACCTCAACCTCCAGTACGTGGGCGGCGGCCTGCCCTGGGACGCGACCCTGGTGCGGGGGCGGCTGGGCCAGCCGCCGTTCACCGTCCTCTACCTTCTGGAGGGGCGTCCGGTGGCGGCGGTGGGGGTCAACGACGGCCGCACCATCGGCCAGCTCCGGCGCCTGATCGAGGCCAGGGTCGAGGTCGATCCGGAACAGCTCGCCGATCCGGCCACCGACCTCAGGCGTCTGGTGCCGCCGCGCTGATCCTGGGCAGCAGGTCGCCGAGCAGCCGGGCCGTGAGCCCCCAGATCGTGCCCTCACCCACGGGGAAGTGGGGACCCGGGATGGGGCCGGGCCCCTGCCGCCAGGCGCCGGGGTCGAGCAGGTCGGTCAGGCGCACCTCCAGGACCCTCATCAGCTCCCTTCGGTCGGGGCGGAAGCGGACCTCTTCCAGCGGCAGCCAGGCCACGAAGGGCACCACGCAGTAGTTGGTGACGGCGGCGTAGAGCGGTCGTCCGGCGCCGAGCGGCCTCAGCGCCGCGGCCGGGACGGCGATCTCCTCCTCCGCTTCGCGTGCCGCCGCCTCCCAGGCCCCCTCCCCCGGTCGGACCCTGCCCCCGGGCAGCCCGATCTGTCCGGGATGATCGGGGAGGTCCGGCCTCCGAGCGACGAAAGGGATGTACCATACCCCTTCGCGCCGGTAGAGGATCGCGGCCACCGCTGCCGGTCTTGCGCCGCTGCGGAACGTTCCCCAGTCCTCGAACGATAGAAGGTGAGAGGAGAGACGGCGCAGGAAGGGGTCGGAGGGGTGACCGCCTGTTGCCTTCGACACCGTGGACAACTCTGAACGAAGGTAGGTGTGATGATCGACGAGACGAACTTAGCGATCGAAGAGCTGCAGGAGGAGATCCGGAGGGAGAACGAACGCCGCTACGCGTTCTACCGAATGCTCAACGCCACCGACCGGGTCCTCTGGCGGCTCGAAGAACTCAACCGGGACGGGATCAAGGTCATTCCCGAGGATATGAGGGAGCGCATGCGCGAGTCCCTGGCCGAGTTGCCGCCGTCGTGCCTCGAGGTCCTGCGCGACAGCCACCTCGTCCAGGAGGTGCTGGACTCGATCTTCGAGGTCCAGGAGCGTCTCTTCCGCTGGCGCGACCCCCAGCGCGTGCCCGAGGACGAGGAAGAGCTGGAGCGGATCGCCGTCTAGGCGGACCACCTCTGACGGCGGCCCCACCGAGAGCGGTCGCCGCGGCAGCGCGGAGCTGCCCGATCCCGGAGCCGAACCATGAGGTATTGCCTGCCGCCGGTCGGTCGTTGGCGCCCTGCCGGCCGACCGGCGGCCCCGCCTCGGGCCGGCGCCGGCGCCGGCGGGACGGGCCATCATGTAGGAGAGCATGAGCACCACGTCGGACGTGGCCGTGGCGGAGTCGCGACCCCTATCCGAGGTCGTCTCCCGGTACCTGGAGGCGATCTACTACATGGAGGCCGAAGGAGAGCGGGCGCGCAGCGCGCGCCTGGCCGACTGGCTGGGCGTGAGCCGGCCCACCGTGACCGTGGCCCTGCGCCGGATGACCAGGGACGGCATGGTCCGCATCAACAGCCGCAAGGAGATCGAGCTCACCGAGCGGGGCCGTGAGGCGGCCGCCGCCATCGTCCGCCGCCACCGGGTGATGGAGCGGTGGCTGACCGATGGCCTCGGTCTGGACTGGGTGGTGGCCGACGAGGAGGCCGCCCGGCTGGAGCACGCGGTCTCCGACCTGGTCGAGCGGCGCCTGTGGGAGGTGCTGGGACGGCCCACCCGCTGTCCGCACGGGAATCCGATTCCCGGTCGTGCCGACCTGGATCCGCGCGAGGTCCGGCTCTCGACCCTGCGTCCGGGCGCCGTGGTCCGGGTCAGTCGCATCTCGGAGGTGGCCGAGCGGGAGGCCCCGGCGCTGCTGCGCTACCTGCAAGATCGAAGCCTGGTGCCGGGTGCGGGCCTCGAGGTGCTGGAGGTGGACGACGTGGGACGGACGCTCCGGGTGAAGGTGGGGAACGAGCGCGACGTGACCCTCAGCCACGAGACGGCGAGCAAGATCTGGGTGGTGGCCTGAGGCCTCCCCGAGGACCGGGGTCGAGGGCCTCGCCGAGCGGCCCGGGCGGCGTAGCATCGGCCGGGTGAGGTGCTGGGTGTCACCTGGCCGGGCGACGACGCCCGGGATCGCCCATCCCGTCCGGCCCGTCCCGGGTGGTGGGGGCCCCGGGCCCACGTCTCCGGGCCGATCGCGCGGCGGTGGAGCGGCCGTGCGGAGGCCTGCGGATGGGAAGGGCCGCCAGGAGGTCAGCTTCGGGGGCCCGCCGAGGATCGTTCTCGAGGAGCTGCGACATGACCGACAGGACGCCTGAATCCCCCACCACGGAAACGACGGAGCGGGGAGATCGCGCGAGCGACCGGATCGTCCTGACGCCGCCGGAGCCGGTGCCGGCCATCAGCCGGGAGCAAGCCGCCGCTTCCCTGCAGGTCGACGAGGCGACGGCGCGCCAGATCGAGCAGGCCGTCACCACCTTCGTGGACGCGCTGGCGCAACTGGACGTGCACTCGCCCGAGTTCCAGCGCAAGGTCGACTCAGTGACCCAGCTGGGGAACCAGGAGATCCGGCGCTCGGCCGAGGTCTCGAACCGACTCCTGGAGCGGCCGGCGGTGGCGATGGAGAAGGGGCCGCTGGGCCAGGGCTCCAACGTCTCCCGCTCCCTGCTCGCCCTGCGCCGCCAGATCGAGGAGCTCGATCCCCAGCGACAGGGCCTGGGGAGCGGCCGCCGGCTGCTCGGCATCCTGCCCTTCGGCAACCGGATGCGCGACTACTTCCGCAAGTACCAGTCCGCCCAGGACAACCTCGACGCGATCATCCAGTCGCTGTACCACGGGCAGGAGGAGCTGCAGCGGGACAACGCCGCCATCGACCAGGAGAAGGTCAACCTCTGGCAGATGAAGACGCGGCTCGAGCAGTACGCCTACATGGCGGCGAAACTGGACGAGGCCCTGGAGCAGAAGGTGCAGATGCTCCAGCTGAGCGACCCCGAGCGAGCCCGTGCCATTCAGGAGAACGTGCTCTTCTACGTGCGCCAGAAGCGTCAGGACATCCTGACTCAGCTGGCGGTGTCGATGCAGGGATACCTGGCCCTCGACCTGATCCGCAAGAACAACCTGGAGCTGATCAAGGGGGTGGACCGCGCCACCACCACGACCATCTCGGCCCTGCGCACGGCGGTGGTCGTGGCCCAGGCGCTGACCAACCAGAAGCTGGTCCTGGACCAGATCACGGCCCTGAACACCACCACCGGCAACCTGATCGAGTCCACCTCGCAGATGCTGCGCCAGCAGACCGAGCAGGTCTACGCCCAGGCCGCCGGTGCCACCGTGGACGTGCAGAAGCTGCAGGCCGCCTTCAACAACGTGTACGCGACCATCGACATGATCGATCGCTTCAAGGTCCAGGCCCTGGACGGCATGAAGCACACGGTGAACGCGCTCTCCACGGAGGTGGAAAAGGCGCGGGCGTACATCGATCGAGCCCACGTGGCCGAGGTCGGGCAGGCTCGGGCGGCCTCGCTCACCGGCGAGCTCTCCCTGCCCCCACCCGAGCGCAAGGGCTGACCGGGGGCGGTCGTGCGGCGCCTCCGCTACCTCTGGAGCGCGAAGCATCTGGTCGGCAGCACCCTGGGCCTGCTGGGGCTGATGGCCGGCGTCATCCTCCACCTTCTGGGCCTGCTGGGTCCTCTCTGGTGGGCGCCGGCGGTGGCCCTGTACGCCCTGGGAGCGCTGGTCACGCCGGGCCCCCGGCCGGCCGGGCTGCACCCGGTGGAGTACCGACCGGAGACGATCCGCCGGGCGCTGGACCGTGCCTACGCCAGCACCCACGGGCGACTCCCGGTCGACGTGCAGTCGAAGGTGGCGGAGATCCGCCGGGAGATCCTGGCCCTGGTTCCGCATCTGGACGAGTTCCCCTCCGGCTCCCGGGACCGTTTCGTGATCCAGCGCGTGGCGACCGACTACCTGCCCGGCGCGCTCGACGCCTACCTCGCGCTTCCCCCCGAGACGGGCGACCGGCCGCTGCCCGACGGCCGGACGCCCCTCCAGGCGCTCCGGGAGCAGCTGGAGCTCCTCGACGCCAGGCTGGACGAGATCGCCGAGGCGGTGTACCAACGGGACTCCGACCGCCTCCTGGCCCACGGGCGGTTCCTGGAGGAGCGCTTCGGCGGGGGGGAACTCCGGCTCCCGGCCGGACGGTGAGCGGAAGCGGGAGGTCGAGCGTTGTTCAGGTATGAGGCCGCCGAAGGGACGGAGGACGAAGGTCGCGCCCGGGCTTGCGTAGGATGGCGTTCAGGGTCGACAGCATGGTGATCGCCACCCCCGCAGGATGCGGCCGCCGGGCCGGCTGGATGGAGCCTCCATGGCGGTGATGGCGGGTGTGCTGCTCGCGGTGCTGGTGGGCGTGATCGTGATGGCGGTGCTGGGCACGCTGGTGACGCCGTGGCTCGCCTGGGCGTGTCTGATCTATGGCTTGGTGGCCGTGCTGATCCTCCCCCGCCGACGTCGGGCCCGGCGGCGGCTCCGACGGCTGGGCATCGACCAGTGGCAGGACGTGTGGTGGACCGTTCCGCCGCCGCCCGAGCAGGTGCCTCCGCCGCCGGCGCCGTCCCCGCCGCCTCCCCCGGCCCCGGAGCCGCCGCCGGATCCGCTCTCCCGGCTGCCCCTGGGGGCACGGGTCATGGTGGAGCAGATCCGCCACAAGGCGGCTCTGCTGCTCCAGCACGCGGATCGCTTCCCGACCGGGTCCAAGGACCTCTTCGTGCTCCGTCGCATCACCGAGGAGTACCTGCCGGCGACCCTGGACGCCTACCTGGCGCTGCCCCCGGACTGCGACGACCGGCCGGTGGCTCCGGACGGCCGCACCGGGCTGCAGGTGCTACGCGACCAGCTGCGCCTGCTGGACGCCAAGCTGGACGAGATCGCCGACGACCTGCAGCGTCAGAACGTGGACCGACTGCTGGCCAACGAGCGCTTTCTGGAGGAGCACTTCGGCCGCCGGAGCCGCGGCGACGACGAGCTCGACCTCTCCTGAAGGAGCGGCGGGCTACACTGTCGCCGCGTGGGCGAATGAGCGGACGGCGGTGGTCGGTCGGCGGGTCGAGCCGACGGGGGGCCTGAGTGGCCCTGCACGTCAGCTCCCACCCGGTGGTGAAGGACTGTCTGGCGGGTCTGCGCGACCGGCGCACGCCGCCTGAGGAGTTCCGTGCCCTGGCGCGGAAGGTGATCACCTTCCTCCTGTACGAGGCGACCATGGACCTCCCGCTGCGGCCGGGCCGGGTGAGAACGCCCCTGGCGCCGGCCGCCGTCGCCCGGATCGACGCCGAGGTGGTCGCCATCCCGGTGCTTCGGGCCGGGCTCGGCCTGCTGGCGCCGGTGCTGGAGCTCCTGCCCAGGGTCAGCGTCGGCTACCTGGGGCTGGAGCGTGACGAGCGCACCGCCGTGGCCCGGATCTACTACCAGAAACTGCCCCCGCTCGAGGGCAAGGTCCCCCTCCTCCTCGACCCCATGCTCGCCACCGGCGGCTCGGGAGTACAGGCCCTCGACGTCATCCGTCGGGCGGGTGGACGCGGGACCAGGATGATCTCGGTGGTGGCCGCGCCCGAGGGCGTTCGCGCCCTGGAGGCCACCCATCCCGGCGTGCACGTGTACACCGCCGCCCTGGACGAGCGGCTGGACGACCGGGCCTTCATCGTCCCCGGGCTGGGTGACTTCGGCGATCGCCTGTTCGGCACCGGATGAGCGCCCGGAGGTCCCGGAGAGGATTGGTGTGCCGGGCGGAGGAGGCAGAGGATGAGCGAGATCGAAGGCTACCGTGACCGCGTCGAGCGGGCGAGGCAGGAGCTGGCGGCGCTGCCCGCGGTCGGCTCCGGCCGGCTCGGCCCCCCCGACCCGACCACCGGCGAGCGCTGGGACCGGAGCCACGTCCTGGCCCACCTGGCCGAGATGCTGCCCTACTGGACCGAGCAGGTCCGGGCCGTGCTCGCGGGCGGGGCCGAGATGGGGCGCACCGAGGCCGACTGGCAACGGCGGCGCCGGGCGCTGGACTCGGCCCACGAGCGGACCGAGACGGCCCTGCGCGGTGCGGTGGCGGACGGCATCGAAGGCCTGCGCTCGCTCCTGGCGGCGATGACGGACGACGACCTGGACCGGCAGCTGACCTTCCACGGCCACGCCGGCGACCGTCGGTTGACGCTGGCCGGAGCCCTGGAGGAGGTGCTGGTCGGCCACCTGGAGGCGCACCTGCGTCAGCTGGCCGAACTCACCCCGACGGCCGGGGAGGGATGATCGCCCCCCGCAACGCGGTTCTATGATTCGGATGAGAAGGACACGATGAGCGCACAGCCTCCGCGCGGTGCTCCGCCGGGGAGGTCGCCGAACGACAATCGACCGCCGCGAGTCACGGACACGCTCCGTGACTGGCGCTTCTGGATCACGCTGGGCGTCCTGTTGCTCATCAACTACCTGATCGTCGACGTGATCATGGCGCCGCAACAACCGACCCAGGTCACGCTTCCCTACAGTGCCTTCCTCCAGCAGGTGGAGAGCGGGAACGTCGTCAGCATCACCAGCCAGGGTGACTCGATCAGCGGTGAGACGCGCAAGCCGGTGACCGAGCCCGGCACGAAGACCTCGTCCACCCACTTCGTCACCGAGCGCCCGACCTTCGCCGGCAACGACCTGGTGCCTCTGCTCGAGCAGCACCACGTGACCTTCTCGGCCAAGCCGGCCAGTTCGGGCTCGGTCTGGGCGCAGCTGCTGCTCACCTTCGGACCCGCCCTCCTGATCCTGGTGGGGCTCGTGTACATGATGCGGCGGGCCTCGGCCGGGAGCGGGGGTCTGTTCGGGTTCGGCCAGAGCCGGGCCCGCCTGTACGACGCCGAGCGGCCCGCCGCCACCTTCGACGACGTGGCCGGCATCGATGAGGCCAAGGCCGAGCTCCAGGAGGTGGTCGACTTCCTGCGCAACCCCCAGCGCTACAGCCGCCTGGGCGGCACCGTGCCCAAGGGGGTGCTGCTGGTCGGCCCGCCGGGGACGGGCAAAACGCTGCTGGCCCGGGCGGTGGCCGGCGAGGCACGGGTCCCGTTCTTCAGCGTGGCCGCCTCGGAGTTCGTGGAAATGATCGTGGGGGTCGGCGCCTCGCGGGTGCGCGACCTCTTCCAGAAGGCCCGGCAGGCGGCGCCGGCCATCATCTTCATCGACGAGCTGGACGCCATCGGACGCAGCCGGGCGGGCACCATCCGCATCGGCGGGGGGAGCGACGAGCACGAGCAGACCCTGAACCAGATCCTGACCGAGATGGACGGCTTCGACCCGCGCGAGGGGGTGATCGTGCTCGCCGCCACCAACCGGGCCGACCTGCTCGACCCCGCGCTCCTGCGCCCCGGCCGCTTCGACCGTCGGGTGATGGTGCAGCCCCCCGATCGGGCCGGACGGGCGGCGATCCTCCGCATCCACACCCGCCACGTGCCCCTGGCCCCGGACGTGGACCTGGACCGGCTGGCCCAGGAGACGCCGGGCCTGGTCGGCGCCGATCTGAAGAACCTGGTCAACGAGGCGGCGTTGCTCGCCGCCCGGAGGGATCGGGACGCGGTCGCCATGGACGACTTCTCCGCCGCCCTGGAGAAAGTGCTGCTGGGGGCGGAGCGCAAGATCATGCTCACCCCCGAGGACCGCGAGCGAGTGGCCTACCACGAATCCGGCCACGCCCTGCTCGGGCTGCTGGTGCCGGGTGCCGACCCGGTGCGCAAGGTCACGATCGTGCCCCGGGGGCGAGCCCTGGGGGTGACCGTGCAGGCCCCGGTCGACGATCGCTTCAACTACTCCGAGGAGTACCTGCGGGCGCGCATCATCGGCGCCCTCGGCGGCCGGGCCGCGGAGCAGCTGGTGTACGGGATGACCACCACCGGGGCGGAGAACGACCTCCAGCAGGTGACGCTGATCGCCCGTGACATGGTCGTGCGCTGGGGCATGAGCCCGCGGATCGGTCCCCTCAACTTCGCCGGCGAGGAGCGCACCCCGATTCCCGCCGGCGCCTTCCAGAAGCCGTTCAGCGAGGCCACCGCCGCCCTCATCGACGAGGAGATCCGGCGCATCGTGGAGGAGTGCCTGGCCGAGGCGCAGCGGCTGCTGGCCGCCAACCGGCAACGGCTGGACGCGCTGGCCCAGGCCCTGCTCCGGGAGGAGTCGCTGGACGAGCCCGAGATCCTCAGGGTGACGGGGCTCACGCCCCGGCAGGAAGCGGAACGACCGGCGCTGGCGGCCGGGGCGGGCTGAGCCGGGCCTTCAGGCGTCGAGGTCCCATCCCGCCAGCTCGGCGCGGGCGGCGTGGGCGGTGAGGTCGAAGCTGATCGGGGTGACGGACACGTAGCCGTTGGCCACCGCCCAGCCGTCGGTCTCGGGGTCGGCGTCGTTCACCTCGTAGGCGCCGGTGAGCCAGTAGTAGGGCCGGTGGCGGGGGTCCTCCCGCACCACGAACTCCTCCACGAAGCGCGAGTCGCCCTGGCGGGTGATCCTGAGCCCCCGGATCCGTCCCGGGGGCAGGTTGGGGACGTTGACGTTGAGCAGCACCCGGGGCGGAAGACCGTGCTCGAGCACCCGGGCCGCGAGCCGGCGGGCGACGACGGCGGCGTAAGTCCAGTCGGCGCTGCCGTGGGTGTCGAGCGAGACGGCCAGGGAGGGGATGCCGAGGATGCGCGCCTCGGTGGCGGCGGAGACGGTCCCCGAATAGATGACGTTGGTCCCCATGTTCGAGCCCCGGTTGATGCCCGAGACGACGAGGTCGGGAGGGGCGTCCAGGAGGGCGCGGACGGCGATCTTGACGCAGTCCGCCGGGGTGCCGTTGGAGGCGAAGCCCATGACCTCGTCGCCTCGCCGGAACTCCTGGACGCGGAGCGGCAACGTGGTCGTGATGGCGTGGCCGATGGCCGAGCGCTCCGCGTCGGGAGCGACCACGATCACCCGGTCCAGGCGCCTCAGCTCGTCGTAGAGGGCGTGCAGGCCGGGCGAGGTGATGCCGTCGTCGTTGGTGACCAGGATCAGGCTGCCGTCCTCCCTCCCACCTCCGGGCGAGGCGGCGGCGCTCAGTCGGACACCCGGAGGACGACCTTGCCGAACTGGTCGGCGTGGTCGAGCCGCTCCAGCGCCGCCTGCGTCTCGGCCAGCGGGTAGGTGGAGTCCACCACCGGCCGCAGTCCCCGGTCGATCGCCCGGAGGACGGCCTGGAACTCCCCCGCCGTGCCCATGGTGGACCCGAGCAGGTCGGCGTGGGCGAAGAACAAGCGGGGCATGTTGACCTCGGCCCGTACCCCGGTGGTGGAGCCGCAGAACACGATCCGGCCGCCCTTGCGGATGGAGCGGGTCGACTCCTCGAGGGTGGCCGGGCCGACGTGCTCGAAGACCACGTCGACGCCGCCCTCGCTGGCCGTGCGCACCGGGCCCGAGAACCCGGCGGAGTCGAAGGTCAGGTCGGCGCCCAGCGCCTGAGCCCGCCGGCGCTTGGCCTCGCTCCGGCTGGTGGCGAAGACGCGGGCCCCCAGGTGCTTGCCGATGGCGATGGCGGCCGTCGCCACCCCGGCGCCCGCCCCCACCACCAGCATGGTCTCGCCCGGTTGGAGCCGGGCCCGGGTCACGACCATCCGCCAGGCGGTCAGGAAGGTGAGCGGGAACGCCGCCGCCTCCTCCCAGGAGAGCCCTGCCGGCTTCGGGTACACGTTCTGCGCCGGCACGTGCAGCAGCTCGCAGGCGGTGCCGTCGGTGTGCTCGCCCAGGATGCCGAAAGCCGGGCATGCGATCTGCTGGCCGGCCCGGCAGGCGTCGCAGCGCCAGCAGCAGGACACGGGATAGACCACCACCTCGTCGCCGGGCTTCCAGCCTCCGTCGCTCGATTCGGCCACCACCCCCGCGCCGTCGGCGCAGAGCACGCGCGGCGGCGGAACCCGCTGGGCGCCGGACACGAGCCAGAGGTCGAGGTGGTTCAGCGCCGCCGCCCGGATCGAGATCGCCACCGAGCCATCGCGGGCCGGAGTCCGGGGTCGCTCCTCGATCGCCACCCCGCGGGGCCCGGCCGCCTCCCGGAAGACCGCACATCGTCCCTGACTGAGCACGTCCACGCCCGTAATGGTAGGGGGGCGGGCGGTGGCGGGCGCCCCCGGCGCCCTATCATGTGGAGGCGATGGAGATGGGGCTCATCGTCATCGGACTCCTGTACATCGCGCTGAGCATCGGCGCCATCCTGAACCTCTTCCTTCGTTCGCAGCCCCGCCGCCAGGGCCGGGCCTGAGGGGGGAGAGGCCCGCCGCTCCGGGCCCGGGTCCCGGGTCGTCCGGCCGCCGGCCGGAGGCGCCGCCAGGGCGCGGCGGTTTGCGCTCACGCCCCTAGAATCGGGTGCGTTGATCAGAGAGGGCATCGCCGGAAAGAAGCTGCTGGTCACGGGCAGCACCGGCTTCCTGGGCAAATCGATCGTCGAGAAGTGCCTGCGCGCCGTGCCCGAGGTAGGTCGCATCGACCTCGCCATCCGCCCCACCGGCCGGCGCTCGGCGGCGGAGCGGCTGGCGCGCGAGGTCCTCGCCAGCCCCGCCTTCCGGCGGCTCGAGGAGGAGCTCGGCCCCGAGGCCTTCGGCCGCTTGGTGGCCGGAAAGCTGGGCGTGGTCGAGCTGGACCTGGGGCGCGAGGACCTCGGCCTGGGGTCGTCCCCGGAGGCGCTCGCCGGATACGACATCGTGGTCCACTCGGCGGCCGCGGTTGAGTTCGACAACCCCGCCGACCTGGCGGCGCAGACCAACCTGCTGGGCGCCGCCCGCCTGGTCCGGGCGCTGGCCGAGAGCGGCGGGCGCCCGCACCTGGTCCACGTCTCCACCGCCTTCGTCGGGGGCATGGTGCGGGGGCTGGTGCGCGAGGAGCTTCCCCTCGACCCGGGCCTGAACTGGCGGCACGAGGCCGCGGTGCTGGGCGACCTGCGGGCCGCGGTCGAGGAGGAGAGCCGACGGCCGGAGGTGCTCGACCAGCTGCGGCGTCGGGCGCGCAGCCGGGTGGGGCCGGCCGGCGTCCCGGCCCAGGCGCGGGCGGTGGAGCGGCTGCGCGAGCGCTGGGTCCGAGACCGGCTGGTCGAGCGGGGGCGAGCCCACGCTCGGGCCCTGGGCTTCACCGACATCTACTCGTTCACCAAGGCCATGGCCGAGCACGCGGTGGTGGAGCTCCGCGGCGAGCTGCCGCTCTCGATCGTGCGCCCCAGCATCATCGAGAGCGCCCTGGCCGAGCCCTTCCCGGGCTGGCTCGAAGGGTTCCGGATGGCGGAGCCGGTCATCCTGGCCTTCGCCCGGGCCGCGCTCCCGAACTTCTCCGGGCTTCCCGACGCCGTGCTCGACATCGTGCCCGCGGACCTGGTGGTGAACGCGGTGCTGGCGGTGGCGGCCTCACCGCCACCGGCACGGAGCTACCGCATCTACCACCTCGCCTCCGGCAGCCGGAACCCGCTCCGCCTCCGCGAGCTGCACGACCTCTGCACGACCTACTTCCGGGAGCATCCGCTGCGCGATCGCTGGGGGCAGGCCGTCGGCACCCCCACCTGGACCTTTCCCAGCCGGGGAGAGCTGGTGGCCCGGGGCAGGCTGGCGCTGCGGCTGGTGGACGCGGCGCAGCAGCTGGTCGAGCACCTGCCCCTGGGGGTGACGGCCACGCGCTGGTCGGATCGACTCAACCAGGAGCGGGGACGGCTGGAGCGCGTCCTCAACCTCTCGGAGCTGTACGGCGTCTACGTCGAGGTGGACAGCATCTTCGACACCCGGAACCTGATGGAGCTCTGGGAACGGGTGCCCGAGGTGGAACGGAAGAGCTTCCCCTTCGACCCGGCCGGGTACGGTTGGGAGGACTACTTCCACCGCGTCCACCTCCCCACCGTGGTCCGCATGGCTCGCGCCGACACCGGCCCGCGCCGGCGGCGAGCTCCCACCGGCAGCACGGCCCCACGGGTGGAGCCCAACACCGCCCTGGCGGCGCTGCGGCGCCACCGCGGCCGGGGCGACGTGCTGGCGGTCTTCGACGTGGACGGCACGCTGGTGCAGACCAACGTGATCGAGTACTTCCTGTGGATGCGTCTGCGGGACCAGCCCCTGGACGCCTGGCCTCGGTTCCTGGCCGCGATGGCCTCCAGGGCCCCGCGCTGGCTGTACCTGGAGCGGCGCTCCCGGGCGGAGTTCCAGCGCGCCTTCTACCGCGAGTACGACGGGCTCGACCTGGAGCGGATGCGGGAGCTGGGGCGAGAGGCCCTGGACGCGATCACGCTGCGTCGGGTCTTCCCCGAGGGCATGCGCCGCATCCGCGCTCACAAAGAGGCGGGGCATCGGGTGCTCCTCCTGACCGGGGCCCTGGACCTGGTGGTGGAGCCGCTGGCCGAGCTGCTGGGGGTGGATCTCGACTGTGCGCACCTCCTGGTGAGGGACGGCCGCCTCACCGGCGACCTGCAGTCCCCGCCCGCCGCGGGCGAGGCGCGGGCCACGCTGCTGCAGACGTACGCCGAGCGTCATGGCCTCGACCTGGCCGCGAGCTTCGCCTACGCCGACGCCATCTCCGACCTGCCCATGCTGGAGGCGGTCGGCATCCCGGTGGTGGTCAACCCGGACGCCCGGCTCTCGCAGGTGGCCGGCCAGCGCGGGTGGCGGGTGGAGCGATGGGAGATGGCGCCAGGGAACTGGCGCCCGCCGCTCCCGGACCTCCGGTCGCGTGGCGACCTGGAGCGGGTACGGCGATGAGGGGGTGGGGCGGGCGGCCCCGCCGGCCCGGCGGGGCCAGCTCCGTGGCCGGGCTCCGGCTCCAGGATCGCGTCGGGCGCGGGGGCGGTTGAGGTGCTGGCCGTCCAGTTCATCCGCTCGTTGCCCGCCTATGCCCTGGTCCGGGCCAGCCGGGGGCATCCGGCGGTGGCCACCGGCGACCTCTCGATGCTGCACCTCGGGGACGTGGAGGAGCCGCGCTTGCCCGGGCCGGGATGGGTGCGGGTCCGGCCCGGGCTCAGCGGGATCTGCGGCTCCGATCTCTCGGCCATCACCGGCCACGCCTCGCGCTACCTGGACGCGCTGACCAGCTACCCGTTCGTACCCGGCCACGAGGTGGTGGGGGTGCTGGAGGACGGGACCCGGGTGGTGGTCGAGCCGGCCCTGGGATGCCGCCCCCGGGGCCTGGAGCCGCCGTGTCGTCCCTGCGCGGAGGGAATGCCGGGCCGCTGCGAGCGGGTGACCGAGGGGGTGGTCGGAGCGGGATTGCAGATCGGCTACTGCGCCGACACCGGCGGCGGCTGGGGCGAGGTGCTGGTCGCCCATGAGAGCCAGCTCCACCAGGTCCCGGCCGGGCTGCCCGACGAGGCGGCGGTGCTGGTCGAGCCCCTGGCCTGCTGTGTCCACGCCGTCCTGCAGGGCCGAGCCGCTCCCGAGGAGGTGGTCGTGGTGCAGGGCGCCGGCACCATCGGTCTCCTGACCGTGGCCGCCGTCCGCCGGCTCACCCCGCCCCGGCGCCTGATCTGCGTGGCCAAGCACCCCGTCCAGCGGGAGCACGCGCTGCGGCTGGGCGCCGATCAGGTGGTGACTCCGGATCGGCTCTTCCAGCGCCTTCGCTTCGCGACCGGCGCTCGTCGCCTGGGCGGGCCCGATCGGCCGCTGTTGCTGGGCGGGGTGGACCTGACCTTCGAGTGCACGGGCAGCGGACGCGGTCTCGACGAGGCGGTCCGCTTCACCCGCGCCGGGGGCCGCGTCCTCTGCGTCGGGATGCCGGGCCGCGAGGAGGTGGACTGGGCCCCGATCTGGCAGCGGGAGCTGACCGTGACCGGCTCCTACGCCTACGGCACGGAACGGGACGGGCGCCGGACCTTCGAGCTCGCCCTGGAGCTCGCGCCCGAGCTGGAGCTGGAGCGGCTGGCCGGGCCCCTCTTCCCGCTCGGCGAGTACCGGCGTGCGGTGGCCTACGCCCGGGCCGCGGGGCGGCTGGGGGCGGTGAAGGTCGCCTTCGATCTGCGGGACCGGCAGGGCTGGGATTGACCCCGGTCGGCGAGCGGGGCGGACCGGCCCGCCCGCCGGGCGCGGCCGGGAGAACCTCCCCGCCGGGGAGGGCGCCGGGACCGAGGGTCGCGGGCGGCCGGGGGCCGGAGGTGGTGAACTCCCTCAATCTGCGAGACTTGAGAGCTTAGACGCCGAATGGGTAGACCTGGTGCCGTCATCGAAGTCGACCGCAACACGCCCCCCACCCTGTTCCACTTCGGAGAGGGCGTGCGCCTGGAGCGGCTGCCGCTCGGGACCCGGGTCGTGTACCCGCCCGACCCGCTGCCGCCGATCGCGCACCCGGAGCGGGCCATCCGCCGGGCCCTGGCGCATCCGCTCGACGACGATCCCCTGAAGTCCCTGCTGCGGCCGGGCATGCGGCTGACCATCGCTTTCGACGACCTCTCGCTGCCGCTGCCGCCCATGGTGCAGCCGGACGTCCGTCAGCTGGTGCTGGAGGAGGTGATCGAGCTGGCGGCGGCGGCCGGGGTGGAGGACGTCCACCTCATCGTCGCCAACTCGCTGCATCGCCGGATGACCGCCGAGGAGATCCGGCACGTGGTCGGTGACCGCGTCTTCACCACCTTCTACCCGGACCGCCTGTACAACCACGACGCCGAGGACACGGAGGGCAACGTGTTCCTGGGCACGACCGCGATGGGCGAGGAGGTGACGCTGAACCGGCGGGCGGCGGAGTCCGACCTGCTGATCTACGTCAACCTGACGCTGGTGCCCATGGACGGCGGCCACAAATCGCTGGCCACCGGCCTCGGCAGCTATCGCAGCATCCGCGCCCACCACACCGTTCACACCCTGCGCAACTCGCGCTCCTACATGCATCCGCCCGACTCCGCGCTCCATCATGCCTGTACGCGCCAGGGGCAGCTGATCGAGGACGCGGTTCGCTGCTTCCACATCGAGACCGCGGTCAACAACCACTGCTTCCCCGCCCTGGTCAACTTCATGCAGAAACGGGAGACGGACTGGACGGCGGCCGATCAGGCCGCCTACCTCACCGTCAAGCAGCTCACCGACCTGGCGCCGCCCGCCGTCAAGCGCGCCGTCTTCCACTCCATGCGCGCTCCCTACGGGCTGACGGCCGTGCACGCCGGCCAGGTCGACGCCGTGCACGAGCGGACGCTGGCGGCGGTGGAGCGGCAGATGCTGGTCGAGGTGGAGGGGCAGACCGACATCGTCACCTTCGGCGTGCCCTACCTGGGGCCTTACAACGTCAACGCCAGCATGAACCCGGTGCTGGTGGTGTGCATGGGCCTGGGCTACCTCTTCAACCTCTACCGCGGTCGACCGGTGGTACGGCCCGGGGGCGTGGTCATCCTCTTCCACCCCTGTCGTTACGAATTCGACTCCGTCCAGCACCCCAGCTACATCGACTTCTACGACGAGGTCCTGGCCGACACCACCGACCCGGCCGAGATCGAGGCCAGGTACGAGCGCTGTTTCGCCGAGGACGCCTGGTACCGGCAGCTCTACCGCCGTTCCCATGCGTACCATGGGGTGCACCCCTTCTACGCCTGGTACTGGGCGGCGCACGCCATGGAATACGTGGGAGACGTGATCGTCGTGGGCGGGGAGCGCGAGACCGTGCGTCACCTGGGCTTCAAGTGCGCCAGCACGCTGGCCGATGCCCTGGAGATGGCGGAGCAGACGGTGGGACGCCATCCCAGCATCACGCATCTCCGCTTCCCGCCCCTGATGCTGGCCGACGTGCGATGAGGTTCGAGCTCCTGCGCGACCTCGAGCTGGTCCGCCGCGGCTGGCGCTGGGGTCAGGTGCGGCCGGAGTGGCCGGAGCCGGCGGCGGCGATCCCCGAGCTCCCCAGCCTCGAGTGGGCCCGCGCCGAGCCGGTGCGCAGCCTGCGCTGGCTGGTGCAGCAGGGCCTGTGGCTGCCCTTCACCCGGCTCATGACCCGGCCCGAGGTGGAAGGCGACGAGTGGCTGCGGGACCAGGATCGGGCGATGATCCTCGTCTCCAACCACGTCAGCCACGCGGACACGCACGTCCTGCTGGCGGCGCTGCCGGACCGGGTTCGGGAACGGACGGTGGTCGGGGCCGCGGCCGACTACTGGTACCGGCGTCCGTGGCTGGGTCGGCTGGTCAGCTTCTGGTTGAACACCTTCCCCTTCGCCCGTTCGGGCGGCGCCCAGGGTGTGCTCCACAGTTCCAGCCGGCTCCTGCGTTCCGGCTGGCACCTCCTCATCTATCCGGAGGGAACCCGATCTCCCGACGGCCGGCTGCAGGAGTTCAAGCCGGGGGTCGGTCACCTGGCCGGGGAGACACGGGCGCCCGTGGTTCCCATCCACGTGCAGGGCACCCATCGGGTCATGCCCAAGGGCCGTCGCATCCCGCTGCCGGCGCCGGTGCGGGTGCGCATCGGCAGGCCGTTGCACCTGGAGCCGGGCGAGGCCTCGAGGAGCTTCACCCGGCGGGTCGAACGGGCGGTGGGCGAGCTGGGCGGCGGCTCCCGGGCGCCGGAGGTGGTGGGGAGCTGGATCGAGCGGTGGCGGGCGACGGCACCCGCCCGGCGCCGCCCGCGCCCCGGGGGCGGCCGGGGGCCGGCGGGAGGGGCGTGATGTCGGGTCCGGGACCATCGCCCGGGGTGGCGGAAGGAAGCGGGGGCGAGGCCACATCGTTGATCCCGAGCTGATCCCGCTCTTCCCGCTGCACGCGGTCCTCTTCCCGGGTGGGGTGCAGTCCCTCCACGTCTTCGAGGAGCGTTACCGGCTCCTGATCGCCGAGGGACGAGATTTCGGGGTGGTGCTCATCCGGCTCGGCAGCGAGGTGGGACCGGGCCGGGCGCGGGAGCTACACGAGGTGGGCACCGTCGCCGCTCTGGAGCGGGTGACGCCGCTGCCCGGGGACCGCTTCCATGTCCTGGTCCGGGGGGTGGCCAGGTTCCGGCTGCTCTCGGTCGACTCGACCAGCCGGCCCTACCTGGTGGGCCGGGTCCGGCGTCTCCCCGATCCGCCCCCGAGCGAGAGCCCGCGCCTGGTCGGCTTGCTGACCAGGTACCTGCGTGCTCACGGGGTCGAGGCCGGCCCTGACCTCGTCGACCGGTTGAACCGGCGCACGGTGTGGCTGGTGGGGTCGGTGCTCCAGGCCGAGCTGCCCCGGCGTCAGCGCCTGCTGGAGACCGGTGATCCGGCCCTGGCCGAGGAGCTGCTGGCCGATGAGCTGGCCCGGATGCGTCGCCTGGGACGGTTGGGAACGCCGCCCGCGCAGCCGCCGTCCCCGAACTGAGCGCCCATCCGACGAGGGGGGGCCGGGTGTCCTCACGCCTCACCGGGCCTCCGCCGGGGAGGCGGGCGAGGTGCCGGCGTCCGGCTTCCCTTCCGATCGCCCGGGCTCGTCGAGGCCGCGACCGGACAGCGGACGCCAGCCGACGCCGTCCCACCAGCCGGTGTCGTCGGGCGAGCGACGGGCGGTGGGGGGGGCCGTGAGTTCGGCGCTGATCCAGGTCGACCCGTCCCACCACCAGCCACGGTCCTCGCTCATGGGCACCGGCTGGGGATTGGGACGCGGCCCCAGGGCGAGGACCAGGGCCACCGCCCACCCCAGCGCCGTCAGCCCCAGGGTGAGGTCGATGGCCACCGCCAGCCAGACGTCGCGAGGATCGCGCAGGACGGCGACGATGGCCGGCGCCAGGTACAGGGGGACCAGCACCAGGAGATAGGGCAGCAGCCGGAGGTAGAGGTCCAGCGGGTCCAGCGTCGCCAGGCGACAGAGGTCCGGGGCGCTCGAACAGGCGTCCAGGAGTCCCACGATGTCCGCGGGAAGGGAGAGCAGGAGGCCGAGGAGGAACAGACCGAGCGCGAGGAAGCCCCAGCGCTCTCGCCAGCCACCCCTTCGCTGGAGGTCCCCGACGTTGGCGCAGACCAGGATCAGCCACACCGTGGCCAGGTCGGAGACGAAGCGCAGGGGGTCCAGGGCGACCACCGCCACCACCCCGGCGGCGGTGAAGCCCAGGTAGCCGAGCGAGGCGACGCACATCCTCCAGAGGGAGCCGGTTCGGAACCCCGGCACGTAGCGGCGCCAGTCCCGCGGCGGCCGCGACCTGCGCGCCGGCGTTCCCAGGGTGGGCCGCCAGTCGTGTCCGTCCCACCACCAGTAGAGGTCCTGCGAGAACGTGATCCCGGCCGCCATCCCGCCAGGGCGAGGGTAGGACGGATGTCCTCACCCGGCAAGCGAACGCGCCCTTCCCGCCGGCGGAGCGGCGACGAGGTACGGATTTCGAACTTGCCGGGCGGGGCCGGGCGGCCACACCGGTGGCGTGGCCGGATACGATCATTTCTGCCCGGTGGCACGGGCTTCGGAGATCTTCGCCGAGCGCTGGACGCCCCTGGTGGTCAGGGAGCTGCTGGCCGGTCACGAGCGCTTCAACCGGATCCGCTGCGGCCTGCACCGCATCTCGCCCGGGTGTTGCGGCAACGGCGTGCCTGAGGTCGAGCCGCCGTCGGTGCCGGGCCCGTCACTCGGCGGTCCGGGGCCGAGGTCGGGCTGCGAGTTCCCCCCGCGCGACGGGTAGACTCTTAGCCGTATTGGCGAAGAGTTCTACCCCCCACCGGCGGCCACGTCGGCACACCACGCGCGCGCGCCAGCCCAACGGAGAGGGCGAGGTCCAGAAGGAAGAGGCGGTCGTCCTCGATGCCACGGTGACCCAGGCGCTGCCCAACGCCATGTTCGAGGTGGAGCTGGACAACGGCCATCGATTGATCGCTTACGCCGCGGGCCGGATGCGTCGCTACTTCATCCGGATCACGCCGGGCGACCGGATCCGCGTCGAGCTGTCCCCGTACGACCTGACACGCGGCCGCATCGTCTACCGGTACCGCGACTAGCGCGCCCGGTGCGCCGGCGGTCGGGCAGTGCCCGGGGCGGGACCAGCCCCGGGCACTGGTCGGAGGGGCCGCCGGGGTCCGGTCGCCGCGCTCGTCGAGGCCGGCGGGACCGTGTGCGACTGCGGCTCCGATGTCAGGTGGAGTAGACTCCCGCCTCATGCTCGCGGAGTACGCTGCCGGGGCGCGCAACGCCGTGCGCACCTGCCTCAACGTCCACGAGGGGGACCGGGTGGCCGTGATCCGGGACCGCGGCCGGGCCGACATCGCCGAGGCGGTCGTGGAGGAGGCGCTGGCGGCGGGCGCCGAGGTCGTGGACTGGGTCATGGAGGAGTGGGTCCGGCGGCCGGCCCGGGAGTTCCCGAAGCGTCTCGCCGACGAGATCCTGGCGTTTCGGCCCACGGCCTCGTTCTTCATCGCCGAGGGTGAGGAGGGCGAGCTCGCCTTCCGCCAGCCCATGCTGCACCTCCTCGTCCGGCAGCTCGGCTGCCGCCACGGCCACATGATCGGCATCGAGCGAGCGCTGATGCTGGACGGCATGGCCGTCGACTACGGGGAGGTGTACCGCGTCACCCGGCGGGTCCACGAGGCGGTGCGCGGGGCCGCCCGGATCGAGGTCGCGACCCGGGCCGGGACGGAGCTGACCGCCCTCTTCTCTCCGCGCTACCGGTGGGTACCCTGCGACGGCCGCTACTGGGAACAGGGGCGCTGGGGCAACCTCCCGGAGGGCGAGGTCTTCACCACCCCCTACCGGGTGGACGGCGTGCTGGCGGGAGAGGAGCTGGGCGACCACTTCGCCCGGCGCTACGGTCTCCTGGAAGAGCCGGTGCGGCTGCGCATCGAGGACAGCCGGGTGGTGGGGGTGGACGCCGGCTCCCGCCCGGAGCTGGGCCGGGAGATCGAGCGGTACCTGGCCCAGAGCCCGGACTCGAATCGGGTGGGCGAGTTCGCAATCGGGACCAACATCGGGCTGACCAGGATCGTGGGGAACTTCCTGCAGGACGAGAAGTTCCCCGGGGTGCACATCGCCTTCGGCGATCCCTACGGCCACGAGACGGGGGCGGAGTGGTCGGCTCCCTCGCACGTGGACGTGCTCGCCAGCCGTGCCGATGTCTGGGTGGACGGTCGCCAGGTCATGGAGGCGGGCCGCTTCCTGATCTGACCGCCGACCCCGGGGTCGGCCCCGGTCCGGGGCCGACCCCGCGCCGGAACGACGGGCGGTTCACGGCCTCGATCGATCCGTCGGCGCGGCTCAGGCGGTGGCCGGCTCGGGCTCCTCGTCCGGCTCGGGCACGGCCTCGAAGCTGGGTCGCTGGCGCCCCCGGAGCGGGACCTCGCGCATGAACAGGCTGGCCACCAGGGCGACGACGAGGATCCCGGCCGAGAGCAGGAAGAGGTCGTGGAGCGTGTCGGCCAGGCCGATCCGGGTGGCCTCGATGACCCGCTCCAGGATGGGGAGGGCCTGAGGGGGCACCTGCTGCCGGAGGTGGGCGAGGTTACCGGGGTCGAAGAGGGCCTGGGGGCTCCCTCCGCTCCCGCCCACCGGCAGCCGGACCTGGATCGGGAGGTGCAGCGCCGCCACCCGGGCCTGGACGGCCCCGGGGAGATGGCTGGACAGGATCGAGCCCAGGACGGCGGTGCCGACGGTGCCGCCCAGGTTGCGCCAGAACTGGATCTGGCTGGAGGCCACGCCCAGGAACCGGCGCGGGACCGCGGCCTGGACGGCGGCGATGGTGAGCGGGAAGGTCATGCCCAGCCCGGCGCCGACGATCACGATGTCCCGCGTCACCTCCAGCCGGCTGCTGTGGACCCCGACCCGGGAGAGGAGGTACATGCCGAGGATCATGATCGCCACCCCGATCGTGCCCAGGAAGCGGTAGCGGCGGATGCGGGTCATGACCTGGCCGGTGAGCACGCTGAAGACCAGGACTCCGAACATCATCGGGGTGACCAGCTGGCCGGAGTTGGTGGCGGTCACGCCCAGGACGCCCTGGTAGACGAGGGGGACGAAGATGATGGTCCCGAACATGCCCAGGGCGCTGAAGAAGGCGACCAGCACGGAGACCGTGAACACGTTGCCCCTGAAGAGGCCGAGGGGCACGATGGGGTGCTCGGCACGCCGCTCGACACCGAGGAACACCGTCAGCATCACCGCGGCCGCGGCCAGCAGCCCCAGCACCTCGGGCGAGGTCCAGGCGTGGGTGTTGGTGATGGAGAGGGCGACCAGCAGGGGCACCAGGCCGGCGGCGAGCGTCGCGCAGCCCGGCCAGTCCACGTCGCGGATCGAGGCCCGGGAGCGCACATAGGGCAGGGCGAGCGCGACCAGGGTCACGGCCACGATCCCCACCGGCACGTTCACGTAGAAGACCCAGCGCCATCCCGGGCCATCGGTCAGGTAGCCGCCGACGGTCGGCCCGACCACCGAGGAGAGGGCGAAGACGGCACCGAAGATCCCCTGCATCCGCGCCCGCTGCTCGACCGAGAAGAGGTCGGCGAGCACGGTGAAGACGCTGGCGAAGAGCATGCCGCCGAACGCCCCCTGCAGCCCGCGGAAGAGCACCAGCTCCAGCATGTCCCGCGACTGCCCGCAGAGGGCGGAGGCCCCGACGAAGCCGATCATCCCGGCCAGCAGGAAGGGCTTGCGGCCGAACATGTCCCCCAGCTTGCCGGCGATGGGCACGATCACGGTCGAGGTGAGCAGGTAGGCGGTCGTCACCCAGGCGTAGTAGTCCAGGCCCTTCAGGTCGGCCACGATGCGGGGCATCGCGGTGCCCACGATCGTCTGGTCGAGGGAGGCCAGCAGCAGGGCCAACATGACCCCGACCGTGGCCGTGATCAGACGGCCGCGGGACGGTCGCTCGGCGGGCATGCCGTCACCTCCTTGGTGCATCGATGTGGGGCCCGAGGCCCGGTGCGGCAAGGCACCGGTCATCGGGACTTGAGGTTCTGGACCAGTCGAAGGCACAGGTGCCGGAGCTGCGCCAGCTCCTCCGGGGAGAGGCCCCGGGCACAGCGGCCCTGGAACCCGATCGCCTCCTCCCAGAGGCCGTCGACGCGCGACCGTCCGGCCTCGGTCAGTCGAGCCAACACGGACCGGCGGTCGGTGGGATCGGCGACCCGGATCACCAGCCCGTCCTGCTCGAGGTGGTCGATGAGCCCGGTGATGTTGCGCGGGCTCACGTGCAGCAGGGCCGCCAGCTCCCCCAGGGGGATGCCCTCAGGATGGTGGTAGAGACGGAAGAGGACGGCCAGCCGGCCCTCGCTCAGACCGTGCTTCTCGGTCCAGCGCTCCATGCCCTGGTGCAGCAACCGGGCGGCGACGCCGAGGGCGGAGAGGGCCTCGGCAGTCGGGCGCGCCGCCGGCGGGAGGTGCTCGCCGGCGAGCCGCCGCACCTCGGGTGAGTACAACCGGCCGTCCTCATCGGGGACGGGTTCCGGCGTTGCAATCGTGAAGCGCTTCATATCGAAGCTGTTCGAAGTGTACGACTTCATTTTTTTCTTCCCAACCCGGCCGGGCAGCGTATTGTTCCATGAAGTTTGGTTGCGGCGGTCGGTGATCGAGCCCGCCCGGACGTGACCGGCGGGTGAGCGAAGTGGATGGATCGCGCGGTGATCCGGGAGGGAGCCAGGGCGCGGCGGTGAGGTATGAGCTGCCGATGCGGGTGGCGCCCGAGGTGTCGGCGGCGCTGGAGGAGCAGCGGCCGGTGGTCGCCCTCGAGACCTCGATCGTGGCCCAGGGCCTTCCCCACCCCGCCAACCTGGAGGCGGCCGCCGCCTCCGAGGCCGCGGTGCGTGCCCGGGGTGCGGTGCCGGCCACCGTCGCCGTCGTCGACGGCGTGCTCCGCGTCGGCCTCACCGTGGAGGAGGTGGAGCGCCTGGCCCGGCCCAGGACCGGGGTGCGGAAGCTCGGCTCCAGGGACCTGGGCCCCGCTCTGGCCACGGGTGCCACCGGGGCCACCACCGTGGCCGCGACGGCACGGGTGGCGGCCCTGGTCGGCATTCGCTTCCTGGCCACGGGCGGCATCGGCGGGGTCCATCGCGGGCGCGCCATCGACCAGTCGGCGGACCTGTTCGAGCTGGCCCGGTCCCCGGTGGCGGTGTTCTGCTCCGGGCCCAAGACCGTTCTCGACGTCGCCGCCACCCTGGAGCGGCTGGAGTCGCTGTGCGTCCCGGTCCTGGGCTACGGGTGCGACGAGTGCCCGGCCTTCTACGTCGCCCGGAGCGGCTGCCCGGTGTCGCAGCGGGTCGACGATCCGGACACGGCCGTGCGGGTGCTCGCCGCCGTCTGGGCCACGGGCGGGGCGGGGGTGGTGGTGGCGGTCCCGCCCCCGGAGGAGCTGCCCGAGGCCGAGGCCGCCGTGCGCCGGGCCCTGGCCGTCACCGGGGCCAGCGGCCAGGCCCTCACGCCCGCCCTCCTGGCCGAGGTGGAGCGGCACTCCAGGGGGCGGTCGGTTGCGGTTAACTTGAGGCTGGTGGCCAGCAACGCGGCCGTCGCGGCGGAGTGCGCGGCGGCCATGGCACGGGGGGACGCCGGGTGATCGTCGACGCTCACCTGGACATCGCCTGGAACGCCCTCGCCCACGGTTGCCGTTTCGACGCCCCGCCGGCCCGGGGCCGCCTGGTCTCCCGGCCGGCCCTGGAGGCGGCCGGGGTGGGCATCGTCTTCTGCACCATCTTCTGCCCCCCGGGCGGACGGGCGCTGGCCGGCGGGTTCGGCTACGAGACCCCGCGCGAGGCCCACCTCATCGCCCGGGCCCAGCTCGGTTACTACCGGAGCGTTGGCCTGCCCCTGATCCGGGACCGTCGCGACCTCGACCGTCACCTGCGCCGCTGGCGCCGCCAGGGTCCGGCCGGCGTCCTCCTCATGGAGGGGGCCGACCCGATCGAGAGCCCGGGCCAGATGGGCTGGTGGGCCGAGCAGGGGGTGAGGATCGTGGGGCCGGCCTGGGGCCGCACCCGGTACGCGGGCGGCACCGGGGAGCCGGGCGGGCTGACGCCGGCCGGCGTGGAGCTGCTGCGGGCCATGCGCTCGACCGGCACCATCCTGGACCTCAGCCACCTCGCCGACCGGGCCCTGACCGAGGCGCTGGAGCTCTGGGACGGTCCGGTGATGGCCTCGCACAGCAATGCCCGGCGCCTGGTCCCGGGGGACCGCCAGCTCGAGGACGGGACGGTGATGGAGATCGCCGCGCGCGGGGGCATGGTCGGGGTCAGCTTCTGCGGCGGTCATCTGCGCGCGGACGGCCGGCGGCCCCGGCTCCAGGACGTCGTCGAGCAGATCGCACACCTGGCCCGGGTCGCCGGGGTCGAGCACGTGGGGCTGGGGACCGACCTGGACGGGGGGTTCACGGCCGAGCGGGCGCCGCTGCGCCGGCTGGAGCAGTTGGGAGAGCTCCGTCGCCTGTTGCTCCGGCGGTTCACCGGACGGGAGACGGAGGGGATCCTGGGCGGCAACTGGATCGAGTTCCTGCGTCGCAACCTGGCTCTGTCAAAGGAGGGGTCATGAACGACGAGCAGCGCATGGTGCACGACTTCCACGAGCGCTTCGGCCTGGTTCGCCATGCGCGGCCGACCTGGCCCGGGAAGGACGTGCACCGCCTGCGGACGCTCTTGATCGAGGAAGAGCTGGCCGAGTTCCGGAACGCCGGCGAGGCCGAGGATCTGGTGGGCATGGCCGACGCCCTGGCCGACCTGCTCTACGTGGTCTACGGCGCCGCCGTGGAGGCCGGCATCGACCTCGAGCCGATCTTCGCCGAGATCCACCGCTCCAACATGTCCAAGGGGGACGCCGCCCGCTGCCCGCGGCGTCCGGACGGCAAGGTCCTGAAGGGGCCGGGGTACGAGCCGCCCCGGGTGCGGGAGGTGCTGGCCCGCCAGCTCGAGCAGCCGGCGGCCGTGGCCATCGGCTGAGGCCGCGCGGCCGCCCGGTCGCGACCGGGCACCAGGGCCGGGGCCGGGGTGAAGGCCGCGGGCTCCGGGGGGATGCCGGTCACGAGCGGGCGGGGTGTCATGGAAACCATCAGGATGGCCGATGGTTCGACCGGCGGCGGCTTGCTTTACACTGGGAACGCGCTTTCCCCATGCCGAGCGAACGGGACTCGGGCTACCTGGCTGCCGCCAACGAACGCTCCACCGACGCCCAGCGGCTCTTCGGTGCCGGCCGTCACTGCGGTGCCATCTACATGGCCGGCTACGCGGTCGAGTGCCGGCTGAAGGCACTCCTGGAGGGGCTGGGCAGGAACTTCCCGCGTGCCGGAGCGAGCGGGCACGACCTCTGCCGCCTGTGGGAGGCGGCGGGCTTCCGGTTACGGGATCTGAAGGGTTACCGCCGAGACTTCGTGACCACCTGGTCGACCGATCTTCGCTACCGGTCCGACCTCCCGAAGGGGGCGGACGCCGACGTGCTCTATCAGGGTGCGATCGAGCTCTGCGGTTACTTCAGACCCGGCTCAGGAACCTGAGGCGCCCGGTGAGGGGTCCCCGCGGAGCGAGCTTCGCGGGGAACCCCTGAGGACGTGGCGATGACACCGAGAGAGCAGCTGCGGGCGCAGATCCAGACCAACGCCGCTCGCCGTTCGTTGCGTATTCAAGACCTCAAGGTGGTCCCCGACCCGTACGCCGGCTGGCGGATCTACGCCGTCTCGCCCGACTTCGAGGGGATGTCCGGTCGGGAGCGCCGTGAGGCGGTGTTGGCCGGAATCGACCAGGGCCAGGTGCAGTGGTGCGAGCTGCTCACCCCGGTCGAGGCCGAGTGGTCGGGCGGGCCGCCGCGCGAGGTGGAACCGGAGGACGTGCCCATGTGGCCGGAGGCGCTGGCGAGGGGGGCCACCCCGCGTCCGGTCCGCTTCGCCTCCGATCTCGACGAGGATCTAGACCTGCCCTTGGTCGTGACCTTCTACTCGCTGGGGGAGGGGTGGGTCGGTCGACGGCGCTGGCCTACACGGCCCGGATCCTGGCCCAACGGCGTCACTCGGTGCTGTGCGTGGACATGGATCTGGAGGCCCCGGGCTCGCGGCCATCATGAGCTGCGAGGAGGCGGTGGCCCGGGACAAGGGCCGGGACAAGGGCGTGGTCGAGCTGCTGCTCCAGCTGGAGCAGGGTGACGACGTCGACGAGGACGACGTCATCGATCACGTCGTGCGGTTGTCCGAGTCCGATGAGCTCTACCTGCTGCCGGCCGGGCGTCCCGACGCCGACTACGCTCGCAAGCTGCGCCTGCTCGATCCGGAGAGCTGGTATCGGGAGCAGCGAAACCCCCTCCACCGGCTCATCGATCTGACCGGCCAGCTTCCCTTCCGGCCCCAGGCCATCCTCATCGACGCCCGCACTGGCTTGACCACGCTGAGCGCGCCCCTTCGCGACCTCGTCGCCGAGATCGTGCACGGTGGCTGGGACGTCTCCAGATGGTCTGCGGACCAGACGCTACGGGTGTGGAACGTGCTGGCCGGTGAGCGTATGCGCGGGGGCAAGACGGCGTTCACGTACAACTGGGTGTGGAATCGGATGGCCGATGGCAACGGAGACCACGGTCCTCGGGCGCTGCTCCAGTTGTGCCGCGAGGCGGTGCACTGGGAACGGCGCGAGAACGAGCGGACGCCGTACGACCGCAGCGTGATCAGACCGCGGGCGCTGATCGAGTCGCTGGGCGCGGTCTCGGACCAGGCGGTGGAGGCGTTGCGCGAGGAGTTCAAGGAGCTGGACGAGCTGATCGAGCGGCTCCAGCGCCTGGGGCGGTCGCCGGTCGAGGCCACCGATCTGGCGGATCTCTCGGAGGAGGTGCCACTGGCCCGGGAAGTGGGGCTGCTCGAGGTCTACGAGGAGACCGAGCAAGAGGTGCAGCGCTATCGGGTTCCGGACCTGTATCGAATCGGGCTGCGCGTCACGCGGCGGGGGCCGAGCTGAGGCCCGGCGCGGCAATGGCAGGCCGAGCATCGGGTCCAGCCGGTCTCGGAGCCCAACGGCCCGGCGACCGGGAGCCCCGTAACGACCGGATCTCGCAGGACCGAGACCCCGTCGCAGACGCCGGGACGACCGCGGCCGCCGGGACGGCCTCCCGCGATCACGGCCGTGTCCTCCGGGTACGCTAGGCTGCGGGCGGTTCCCCCATGGTGTCGTGGTCAGGGGAGGAGATCTGATGACCAGGGGCCGGGCGCGGGACGCAGCCGCCCGACCTCACGTCGAGTCGCTTCCGTGGCTGGGGACCACCTGGTACGAGCGCGGCCCGGCGTACTGGTTCCGACGGGCGCTGCTGTCGCTGTTCTTCCTGGTTCTCCTGGCCCTGTACGGAGGCATCATCTTCGTGATCGAGACGGGAATCGACGACCCTACCGCCTCGGCCGTCTTCGTCTCCGTCACCGTCCTCTGCACCGGGCTGAGCGCGGTCTGGTACCTGCGCCGGCAGCACCTCGCCAGGGTCGCGCGGACCGTGGCCGAAGCCAGGGACAGGCGAGATCTACGCCGGCTCCACTCCCTGTTCGATTACATCGCGGTGGCCGGCCTGCTGGCGGGCCTGGCGTTGATCGCCGGGATGGTGCTGAAGGGCGCCGCCGGAACGGTGCTGATGCGGATCGCCCACGGCGTCCTCGCTCTGATCGTCGGCCTCGTGCTGGTCGGGTCGGTCTGGGCCACGGGCGGCGCCTTCGCGGTGGTGTTCGCCCAGACGCTGGCCCCAGAGCTGGTCACGGAACGGGAGGCTCGCCGTAGGCTCGCGCGACACCACCGGCGTTCGACGGAGGAGGGCTGACCATGAACGGAGCCGGGGGCTCGTCCTGGAGGCGGGCGTGACCTACTCCATCGTCGCCCGCGACCCGAAGACCAAGGCCATGGGCGTGGCCGTGCAGTCCCACTACTTCGCCACCGGCCGGGTCGTCACCTGGGCCGAGGCGGGGGTGGGGGTGGTCGCCACCCAGTCGATCGTGGAGGTGGGCTACGGCCCCCGCGGGCTGGAGGCGATGCGGGCCGGAACCCCGGCGCCCCTGGCCCTGGAGCGGCTGCTGGCGGCCGACCCCATGGCCGCGGTGCGGCAGGTGGCCATGCTGGACGCGAGCGGTCGGATCGCGGTCCACACCGGCCCCGGCTGCATCGCCGAGGCCGGGCACCGGACCGGCGAGCAGGTGAGCGCCCAGGCCAACATGATGGCCCGGTCCACGGTCTGGGGGGCCATGGTCGCCGCCTACCGTGCCAGCGCCGCGCCCGACCTGGCCGGCCGCCTGCTGGACGCGCTCGACGCGGCGGAGGCCGAGGGCGGCGACATCCGTGGTCGACAGTCGGCCGCGCTTCTGGTGGTCGACGGCGAGAGGAGCGAGCGGCCCTGGGAGCACCGGCTGGTCGACCTGCGGGTGGACGACCACCCCGAGCCGTTGGCCGAGCTGCGCCGGCTGCTGGAGCGGCACCGGGCGACCGAGCTGATGGCGGGCGCGCTCGAGGGCCTGCTGCTCACCGACGCGATCGAGACGGGCTCACCCCGGCTGACGGAGGCGCTGCTCGCCCTCGACGCCGCCCAGCGCACGCTGGGCGAGAACCGCGAACCCAGCTTCTGGGCGGCGGTGCTGCTGGCCCGGGCAGGCCGGCTGGATGAGGCCCGTGCCCGGCTGAGCGAGGCCGCGGCGATCCACCCGGGCTGGACGGCGTTGATGGCCCGGCTGGGGGGCGACGTGTCGCCGGGGCCGAACGCGCGCTGAGCCGCCCGGCCGGTCGGGCCGGCCCGCCGGCGGTGACTCAGGCGGTGGGTGATGGGCCCGCGGGTGATGCCGCCGCCCGGACGGCGGCCAGACGCCGGCCCACCGGCGGATGGGTCAGGTGCAGGCGGATGCGAAGGGCGGCGAGCGGCGAGCGGCCGGGCTGGCGGTGGGCCAGGTCCAGCAGCGACATCGCCCGTTCGGCGGGGCCGAGACCCGCCCAGCGGGCGGCGATGCGATCGCAGTCCAGCTCCATCGTCCAGTTGAAGGCCACGACCAGGGCCAGGGCCGGCACCAGCCCGACCACGGCCCAGGGCACCGTCAGGACCCCGCACACCCAGCAGGCGAGCAGGGTCGTGATCGTGAGCGGCCGGCGGACGAAGTCGTGGCGGGCGAGGTGCCCGAGCTCGTGGGTGAGGAAGAAAGCGGTCGCCCAGGGCAAGCGGAGGACGTGCTCGTCGAGCACGACCACCCCCCGACCCCCGGCCCGGTAGGAGCGGCCCATCCCCCGCACGGCGGTGCCGACCCGGACCGTCAGCTCGTGGACGCCGTACGGCCCCAGGGCCGCGGCCAGGGCGGCGGCGGTCGGGTCGTCGGCCAACGTCCGGTGGCGCCGGTCGGAGAGGAGGCGTCGCAGCCGCCACCGGCGGATCAGGGGGCCGGGAGCCTGCGAGAGCGGCAGGGCGAGCATGACGAGGCCGTTGCCGGCCGACCCGGCCGCCGTCACCGCCAGGGCCACGAGGGCGCAGAGGGCGAGACAGCCGGCGCACCAGGCGGCCAGCCGGGCACGACCGGGCAGACGCGGCGGCGGCGGCAGTGGAGGGAGGCCGCGGCTCGCGGCCGTGCTCGTCCCCGCGGCGTGCTCGACGTCGATCCCCTCGTTCACCTTCCCCCGGGCCATTGTCGCACCTGAAGATGGGATCACGTCGACGGATTGGGGCGCCGGGAACGACCGGGGGGCGGAATCGCCCCCCGATCACCCGCCGGTCACCTCCCGGTCAGCTTGCGGCCGAGGAAGCGGATGGGGTCGAAGTAGAGGTCGTCCATCCGCTCCTTGAGCGGGATGATGGCGTTGTCGGTGATGTGGATGTGCTCAGGGCAGACCTCGGTGCAGCACTTGGTGATGTTGCAGAGCCCGACCCCGGCCCGTCCCTTGAGCAGGGGCCGCCGGTCCGCAACGTCCCTGGGGTGCATCTCCAGGCTCGCCATGCGGATGAAGAAGCGCGGACCGACGTAGCTGTCGAACTTCCCGTGGTTTCGGAGGACGTGGCAGACGTCCTGGCAGAGGAAGCACTCGATGCATTTGCGGAACTCGATGATGCGGTCCACGTCCTCCTGCTGCATCCGCCAGGGCTCGGGGTCCATGAGGTCCTGCTCGCTGGGCGTGAAGGGCGGGATCTGCTCGTTGACCCGGTAGTTCCAGCTCACGTCGGTGACCAGGTCCCGGATGACGGGGAAGGTCTGCATGGGGCGTACCTCGACCGCCTCCCCGTACTCCTCGATGGGGCTCTTGCACATGAGCCGTGGGAAACCGTTGATCTCGGCCGAGCAGGAGCCGCACTTGGCGGCTTTGCAATTCCACCTGACCGCCAGGTCGGGGGCGAGGTTGGCCTGGATCCAGAGCACGGCGTCCAGCACCACCATGCCCTCCTGCAGGGGGACGGGATAGGTGACCATCTCGCCGCCGGCGGCGTCCCCGCGGAAGACGCTGACGTTGACCGTGCCGCCCTCCACTAGCGCAGCTCCTCCGGGATGTACTTCTCGTGCTTCTTGTTGATGATGGCCATCATCTCCTCGGGGATGGGGTCGTGCTCGACCGGGAAGCAAGCCATCCCGTCCTCCTTCCGCTCCACCACCATGTTGACTTTCTCGAGTTCGGGGTCGAGGTCGGGATAGTCGCTGCGAGCGTGGGCCCCCCGGCTCTCCCGGCGCTCCAGCGCGCTCCGGAACAAGGCCTCGGCGTTCACCAGCATGTTCTGGAGGTCTTTGGCCGTGTGCCAGCCGGGGTTGAAGGAGCGTCCGTTGGACCCACCGGTGCCGCACCGGCGGGCCCGCTCGGTGAGCTCGAGCACCCGGTCCAGCCCCGTCCTCAGGCCCTGCTCGTCGCGGATGATGGGCGCGTACTGGGTGCAGACGTCCTGGAGCGCTCCTTGGAGCTGGTAGGGGTTCTCCCCGTCGGAACGCGACAGCGGCCCCAGCAGGTCCTCGATGGCCCGTCGCACCTCCGCCTCCTCCACCTGGAGCGGACCCTGGTGGTCCAGGGCGTAGGCTCCGGCGGCGTCGCCGGCCCGCTTGCCGAACACGAGCAGGTCGGTCAAGGAGTTGCCCCCCAGACGGTTGGCGCCGTGGAGTCCGCTCGCCACCTCGCCCGCCGCGTAGAGGCCGGGCAGGGTGGTGGCGCCGGTCTCGGCCTCCACCTTGACGCCACCCATGAAGTAATGGATGGTGGGGGCCACCTCCATCGGCTCTCTGGTGATGTCCACCTTGGCCAGATGGAGGAACTGCTCGTACATCGACGGAAGCTTGCGCTTGATGTACTCGGGGCTCTTGTGGTTGATGTACAGGTAGGCGCCACCGTGGGGGGTGCCGCGGCCGGCGAGGACCTCGGCGTTGATGGCCCGAGCCACCACGTCGCGGGAGGACAGCTCCATGCGCTCCGGGTCGTAGCGCTCCATGAAGCGCTCGCCGTCCTTGTTGCGCAGGATGCCGCCCTCGCCCCGCACGCTCTCGGTGACGAGGATGCCCCGGACCCCCGGCGGCCAGACCATGCCGGTGGGGTGGAACTGCACCATCTCGCAGTCACGGAGCTGCGCCCCGGCCTCGTAGGCCAGCGCCGTGCCGTCCCCCGTGCACTCCCAGGAGTTCGAGGTCACGCGGTAGATGCGACCGCCGCCGCCGGTGGCGAGCAGGATCGCCCGGGCGCGGTAGACGATGAGCTGGCCGTCGGTGCGCCGGTAGGCGAGCGCCCCCGCCACCCGGCCGTCCCGGGTCAGGATCTTGACCACGGTGGTCTCCATGTGCACCTGGACGTTGGGGGTGTGGACCATCTTGTCCTGGAGACTGCGGATCAGCTCCAGTCCGGTTCGATCGCCGATGTGGGCCAGCCGCGGATAGGTGTGCGCCCCGAAGGGCCGCTGGTGGATGTGGCCGGAGGGGGTCCGATCGAAGATCGCACCCCAGCGCTCCAGCTCCAGGACGCGCTCCGGCGCCTCCCGGGCGTGGATCAGCGCCATCCGCCAGTCGTTGATGAGCTTGCCGCCCTTCATGGTGTCGGCGAAGTGCACCTCCCAGCTGTCGAGCGGGGCGACGTTGGCCAGGGCTGCGGCCATGCCCCCCTCCGCCATCACGGTGTGCGCCTTGCCGAGCAGCGACTTGCACACGACCAGGACTCGGGCGCCGGCGTCGGCGGCGGCGATCGCGCCCCGCATCCCCGCGCCCCCGGCCCCGATCACCAGGACCTCGGTGTCGACGGTCTCGTAGGCGACCTCGGCCATCTCAGTTCCACACTCCGTGGGGAATGACCCCGAAGATCAGGAGTCGGATGTACAGGTCCGTCAGACCCACGGTGAACAGGCTCGCCCAGGCCCAGGTGTCGTGCCTGACGTTCAGCACCGTCACTCCCTTCCACAGACGGTACCGTGCCCGGTGACAGCTGAAGCAGTCCAGGCCGCCGCCGGCCAGGTGGCGAAAGGCGTGACAGCCGAACGTGTAGCCGGAGAGGCAGATGACGTTGACCAGCATGATGAGGTCGCCCAGGCCGAGGTGGAAGGCGCCGTGGTACCAGACGGCGGTGAACACGTCGTACCAGAGGAACCCCACCTGGGCGGCGGTCAGGTAGAAGGCGAAGCGGTGGAAGTTGTTGAAGATCCAGAACCCCGTCTCGCCGCGGTACGTCCCCCGGGCCGGCTCTCTCGCCGCGCAGGAGCGGGGGTGCCAGAAGAAGCTCCGGAAGTAGGCCTTGCGGTAGTAGTAGCAGGTCAGCCGGAAGGCGAGCGGAGCCCAGGCCACCCAGAGGGCGGGAGGGATCAGCCAGACCCTGACCTCGGGGGAGTAGAAGGGGCTGAGGTAGGGGCCGAAGCGGCCCTGGACGTTGAAGAAGACGACCCAGATCGAGTAGAGGCCGAACAGGCCCAGTGCGCAGACGACGAAGGTGGGGTAGACCCAGTCCGGGAGCGAGCTGTACGGGTTGCGGAGGGTGGCGGCCGGTCGAGCCGCTCCCGCCGCCGGTTGCGTCAGTGCCACGCCGAAGAGTCTAGTTCTCCCGGAGAGCCGAGGTGAGGGCGGCCCGTGGCGGGGCCGCCCTCACAGGTTCGCCGTGGCCTGATCGAGCAGCTCGGCGAACTTCCGGCGGGCGGCCTCCCGCCGGGTGGGGATGTGCTCGCTGGGCAGCCAGCCCTCGGGGGCCCGGTAGTCCCTGAGGATGCGCCTCGCCACCGTCTGCCGGTGCACCTCGTCGGGGCCGTCGTAGAGGCGGGCCGCCCGGGCGTGCCGGTACATCTCCTCCAGCGGGAGATCGCTCGAGTACCCCCAGGAGCCGTGGACCTGGATGGCACGGTCGATCACGTCGTGCAACACCCTGGCGCCGTAGAACTTGATCAGCGCGATCTCCTTGCGGGCCGCCCGGGTGCCCTGGGTGTCGATGACCCAGGCCGCGTGCAGGGTCATCAGGCGCGCCGCCTGCATCTCGGCGGCGGAGTCGGCGATCCAGTTCTCCACGGTCTGCTTCTCGGCCAGGGGGCCGCCGAAGGCCCGTCGCTGGAGGGCGCGCTCGCAGAGCATGTCGAAGGCCCGCCGCGCCTGGCCCAGCCAGCGCATGCAGTGGTGGATGCGGCCCGGGCCCAGCCGGGCCTGGGCGATCTCGAAGCCCTGCCCGACCTCCCCGATCAGGTTCTCACGGGGGACGCGCACGCCCTCGTAGAGGATCTCCGCGTGCCCGTAGCCGAAACGCTCGTGCCCGCCGGCCATGGTCGGGATGTTGCGCAGGCGTCTCAGCCCCGGCGTGTCCGTGGGCACGATGAACATCGAGGCCCGGCGGTGGGGCGGGGCCTCGGGGTCGGTCACCGCCATCACGATCAGGACGTCGGCGATCATGCCGTTGGTGGTGAACCACTTGTGGCCGTCGATGCGCCACTGGTCGCCCTCGAGCACGGCCGTGGTCGACATGGTGGTGGGATCGGAGCCGGCGTGCATGGGCTCGGTCATGGAGAAACCGGAACGGATCTCGCCTTCCAGGAGGGGATGGAGCCAGCGCTCTTTCTGCTCCGGGGTCCCGTAGAGGGCCAGCACCTCGGCGTTGCCCGAGTCGGGGGCCTGGTTGCCGAACACGATCGGAGCCCAGGGCGACATGCCGTCGATCTCGTGCATCAGGGCGAGCTTGACCTGGCCGTACCCCTGGCCGCCCAGCTCGGGCGGCAGGTGGGCCGCCCACAGGCCCTGGCGCTTCACCTCCTGCTGCAGCGAGCGAACGATGCGCATGAAGGTCCGGTCGTCGGCGTCCAGGACCTCCAGGGGGAAGACCTCCTCGCGCACGAAGCGCCGCATCCACTCCAGCTTGCGCTCGAACTCGGGCTCGGTCGAGAAATCCCAGGCCATGTCGTTTCGCCTCCCGCGGTCCCACCTCGATCGGGGGCCGCCGATCCGTCGTCACCCTCCGTCCAGCAGTCGAAACCCCTCGGCGATGAACTCCACGATGGTGGTGGTGCGCTCCTCGTAGATGGGGTCGGGGCGCTTGCCGCGACGGTGCAGCATCAGGTTGTAGCCGAAGATGGCGGCGTACTTGTAGTAGGTGAGGGCCAGGTACCAGCGCAGCTCGGCCTCGTCGCCGCCGTAGAGGCGGAGCAGCAGCTCGTCGGGCACCACCACCGTGCCCCCGCCCGGCACCTGCTCCACGCCCGAGCGACTGGCCCTGGCCACCACGCTGAGGCAGGCCAGGTCCAGGAGCGGCTGCCCGAGCTGGGCGATCTCCCAGTCGAGCAGCGCCACCACCCGCGGTCCACGGAACAGCATGTTGCCGTAGTGGAAGTCGCCGTGGACCAGCACCGGCGGCCGCTCGGCCGGCATCCGCTCCGCCAGGCGCTCGGCCAGGGCCGGGGCCCGGACGGTCAGCTCGGCCGGCGCCCGCTCCATCAGCCAGGTCCAGCGCGCGATCTCCCCCTGGAGGGGGGTGGGCGGCTCGTGGCCGATGCCGGTCTCGGCCACCGGCACCGCCTGCAGCCGCCGGAGCACGTCCACCGCCGCCGCGGCGATGGCCTCGTGGGCGACGCTGCCGGCGATCCGCTCGATGCGGTCGCCCTCGACCGCCTCGACCAGGTAGAAGGGCCGGCCGTCGACGACCGGCTCCTCGCTGGCCGCGATCACGCCGGGAACCGGCAGCCCGTGCCGGTGCAGGGCGGCCATCAGCCGCGCCTGCCGGGGGATGTCGGCCGGGCCGGCCACCCGGGCACCCGGGGGCGGTACCCGCATCACCGCCCGCCGGTCCTCGAGCTCGACCCAGTAGGTGAACCCGGAATGGCCCTCGGGCATGGGCCGGATCGACCGCACGCGCTGGCCCAGCGCCCGCTCCAGGTCGGAGCGGATTCGCTCTTCGCGCGCCGGCGTCTGCTCCCTCCCCTCTCCGCTCACGAGGGGCCTGCCTCCAGATGGGCCACGTCGGCGAGGCTCCCGACCATCCGTCGCTCTCCCAGGGCGCGGACCACGCTGACGCTGGTGTAGTAAGGGAGCAGGCGCAAGTCGCCGAGGTCGAGCCGCATCACGTCGGTCACGTAGGCGAGGATGGCGAGCGCATGCGCCACCACCACGATCCGTCCTCCGGGATGGGCCTCGATCGCCGCGTCGACCGCGGCGCGCACGCGCTGCCGGACCCGGTCGGCCGGCTCCACCACCGCCAGGCGCCCGTCCCGGACCTCGATCCCCACCTCGACCAGGCGGTCGTCCACCCGGACCTCGGGGGCGAGGATGCGGGCCGTCTCCAGCGCCCGCCGCAACGGGCTGGAGTGGACCGCGTCGAACCCCACCCGCTTGAGCCTGGCCGCCAGCCGCCGCGCCTGCTCCCGGCCGCGCGGCGAGAGCGGAGGATCGTCGAGGGTGGGGTCGGCGGAGCCGTCGTAGCAGGCGCCGTGCCGTACCAGCCAGACCTCGGCCGCCCCCTCGAGCCTCCGACCGTCGCCGTCGAGGAGGAAGGCCGCCTCCAGGGAGCGCACGGCGCGGCTTCGATCTCCGCCGGGTTCGCTCTCCATGCCTATCATGGTGACGCGCCGTGACGGCCGGCGCGTCGAGTCGTCGCGGCGGAAAGCCCGGTCGGGGACCGGGAGGCATGGTTGCGGGTCACGGAGGACCGTATGCCCACGTTCCACCGTTCAACCGGGGTGCGGGGCGGGCGTCGTCGGCTCCCCGGCGTGCTGGCCGCCGGGCTGCTCGTGGCCGGCTGCGCCGGGCCGCCCCCGACCCATCCGGCGGCGGGACCGGTCCCCACGCCGGCGGTCACGAGCCTCCCGGCCCGGTCGGCCTGGGCCGAGTCGCTCGCCTTCTCCGGCGACCTGCAGGGCACGATGGTGGGCGTGGTGTCGGGCAACCCCCGGTTCCAGAGCGAGTGCACGGGACCGGCCTCCCTGCACGCCGGGACCTGGGCCTCGACGCTCTACGGCCAGGTCGGCTCGGCCGTCTACGAGGTGGTGGTGGTGGTTCCCGGCTACCGCGGGCCGGGGACCTACCGGACGCCGCAGGTCGAGGTGCAGGTGGCGAAGCCGGACGGCTCCGCCGCCTGGGACACCGGGCAGGAACAGCCGGCCTCCTTCAGCGTCGACGCCGGGCAGCGGTCGGGCACGCTCGACGCGACCCTGATCAACCTGGCCACGGGTCAGGTGGGATTGCACCTCACCGGCACCTGGTCCTGCGGCGGGTAGGCAGGAGGTCGGGCCGCGCGCTCCCGCCCCCCACGCCTCGCCCCCGGCGGGGGTGGCGGGACCACGCGCCCGGGCGGCTCCGCCCGCGCTCAGACGCCTCGCCAGGTGGGCTTCCGCTTTTCCAGGAAGGCGGACATCCCCTCCTGGGCGTCGCAGGTCATGGCGTTCTCGGCCATGGTCCGCGACATCAGCCGGTAGGCCTCCTCCTGGGGGACGTCGATCTGGCGGTAGAAGGCCTGCTTGCCGATCTTGACCGTGAGCGGGCTGGCGGCCGCCACCTGGTGGGCCAGCTCCAGGGCGGCGGCGTCCACCTCGCCCGCCGGCACCACCCGGTTGACCAGGCCCCACTCGGCCGCGGTCCGGGCGTCGATCGGCCGCCCGGTGAGCAGCATCTCCAGGGCCCGCTTGCGGCCGACGTTGCGGCTCAGGGCCACCATGGGGGTGGAGCAGAAGAGGCCGATCTTGACCCCCGGGGTGGCGAAGCTGGCCTCCTCCGAGGCCACGGCCAGGTCGCAGGTGGCGACCAGCTGGCAGCCGGCGGCGGTGGCGACGCCCTGCACGGCCGCGATCACGGGCTGGGGGATGCGCTGGATGGTCTCCATCATGCGGGTGCAGACGTCGAAGACCTCCTGCTCCTCCTCAAGACTCCGTCCGATCAGCTCCTTCAGGTCGTGACCGGCGGAGAAGGCGGGCCCCTCGGCTCGCAGCACGATGGCGCGGACCTCCGGCCGCGCGCTCTGCCGCTCCAGCTCGGCGGTCAGCTCGCGCATGAGCGGGGTGGAGAGCGCGTTGCGCTGGCGGGGCCGGTTGAGCGTGATGAGGACGGCCGGGAGGGCGTCCTCGACCAGCAAGTGCTCGAGCGCTACTGCCATGGCTACCGTTATACGGCGTGGAGGTGACCTACGACGGTCGATGCTTCGGCTGCGGGCAGCACAACCCGGACGGGCTCCGGATGAGCTTCGAGCGGGTGGGGGAGGAGGTGGTCTGCGAGCTGGAGCTGGAGGAGCGGTTCCAGAGCTGGCAGGGCCTGGTGCACGGGGGCGTGATCGCCCTCATGCTCGACGAGGCGGTGGGCTGGGCCGGCTGGCAGGCCGGCTTCCCGGGTCTGACCGGGCGGTTGGAGGTGCGCTACCGACAGCCCCTGCGCCCCGGGGAGCGGGTGCGGGTGGTGGGACGGGTGGAACGCGTGCGCCGGTCGCTGGTCGACGCCAGCGCCCGGGTGGAGCGGGTGGCCGACGGAGCCCGGATCGCCGAGGCCAGCGCCACCCTGATGACCACCAGCGCCGAGGTGGTCGGCGCCGGCTGAGCCGGACGCGAACGCTGGCGGCGCCGCCCGCCCGCGGGCACGATACAATGGCGCTCTCGGTTGGAACGGGGGCTGGCGCAGTCCGGTAGCGCGCACGGTTCGGGACCGTGAGGTCCCGGGTTCAAGTCCCGGGCCCCCGACCACCTCTCGTCCCCCGTCCCCGAGTGTCCGGCTGCGGCCGGAATCGTCGCCGGGTTCCGGCCGGCAGGATCACGCTCGGCGCGCGGTGGGCATGGCGGCAGCCGGCCGGGCCTCGCCTGGCGGTGCCTACGCGTCCTCCCCTCTCGTGGCGCCGACGGGCGGCCGAAGGACATCGCTACCGTGCCAGGTCCGGAGACGCGTCGCCAGCAGCGGACGCGGTGATGTTCCGTCGTGGCCACACGCAGTGGCATCATGTGGCCATGTCGGACGGGGCGGAGGCACAGGTTGGCATCCGCGAGCTGAGGGACAACGCGAGCGCCGTGACCCGGCGCGTCGCGGCCGGAGAGATCGTCGAGGTCACGGACCGCGGCCGGGCGGTGGCTCGGATCGTCCCCGTCCGCGACCGGGACGACTGGTGGGATCGGATGGCCGACGAGGGCCGGCTGATCCCGGCCAGGCGGGATCTGCTCCAGGTGCTCCGGGAGAGCCCGCCGCCGCTGCTGTCCGGCGAGCGATCACCGTTCGAGGCCCTGATGGAGCTGCGGGCCGGTGAACGGTGAGGCCGTCTATCTCGACAGCCCCGCGTTCGTGAAGCTGTTCCTGCCGAGCCCGAATCGGCCGCGCTGACCGACTACCTGTCCTCACGGCCGCTTCGCGTCTCGGCCCTGCTGCTCCGGACCGAGGTGCTGCGGGCCGCGGTCCGGGCCAACCTCTCGCCGCAGCGGATGCGCCTGGTGCGAGCGCTGCTGGATGGCCTGGTCTACATCGGCGCCGACGTGACGCTCAGCGACGAGGCCGGGATCATGCGCCCTCCCGAGCTGCGGTCGCTCGACGCCATCCACCTGGCCTCCGCCCGCACGCTGGGGAGAAAGCTCGAGGCGCTGGTCTGCTACGACGTGCGGCTGGCCGAGGCCGCCGCCTGGTACGGCGTACCGGTCGTCAGCCCATCCTGAGGAGCGGGCCGGCGCCGGGGCCGTGGGCTGCGGGCCGGGTTCCGAGACGAGCCGGTTGGGGCCGGCGCGGAGGGCCCTTCAGCCCTCTGGGGCGGCCGAGCCCGGGCGGCGGGGGACAGCCGGCGCAGGTGGCCCGCGAAGGTCGCCGGCGCGGCCGCCTGATTCGAGGCGAACGTCCCTTTCGCGGCGGGCAGCGCGGCCCTACCCCGGGTTGACGGCGGGGTCGAAGCTGGCCGTGCAGGAGGTTGCGGTTCGTGTGCCCGAACCCGGTGGAGTCGTGATCGGACCGGTGGTCGTGATCGTGGGGATCGTGTCCCGAGTCGTGGAGAGGTGGACCGGCGTCTCCGGCCCGCTGATCGGCGGGGCCGTCCCATCGTCGTGGTCGAGGTGATGTGGCCGGTCCATGCCCTCGGGCGCGTGGGGCCGGAGGCGCCGGCGGCATGAGCCCACGCCGACGTGGAGGTGGGGCCACGCCCGGAGGTGGTGGCCGTCCCCCTCCCGAGGGGGGGCGGCGATGAGTAGCCCTATGTCAAGCCACCTGTTGGCGATCCGACTGGAGGAGCGCCTGGAGGGCGCGATGCTGGGCCGGGTCGTAGGGCGTGCCGTTCTGCCAGCAGTGCCAGATGACGAAGAGCCAGGCGCGGGCGAGGATGCGGACCGCGTGCGGGTGGTCGTGGCCGCGGGCGATGGCGCGGCGGTAG